>JAABUT010000118.1_pt1 | contig 144425 bp, 174 predicted proteins | sample 5559281 | NCBI WGS metagenome assembly JAABUT01 (sample SAMN10711880, study PRJNA513359) | rock metagenome | isolation source: Antarctica rocks | place: Antarctica: Victoria Land, Ricker Hills nord | collected 2016-01-04 | reverse complement strand
AAGCACTTTCTGAATAGCTTCGTCGATGGTCACATGCTCATGGAACAGCCAATTTAGTTGATACTATAAATATATACCCCCCTTGCTATTACCCCTGTGTATAATACATGCTTCAATAAACATGTATTATACATGTTCGTGCCCTAAGGTAAGGTAGGTGCTACGATGGGATGAAGCTGTGTAAGCGTTGCCTCAATACTAGTAAGTACCTTACTCAGCGTGGCGGTTTACGGCAAGATGAATCGCTAGTTCTTGCCCAAGTTCTTTGTGCAAGACAGAAGAATTCAAAGTAATTCACCTGCACACAGACTACACGAATATGGCTGATGCCCGCGTTAAGCTCTTGCTACGGACGGCCAACCATGGGAAGCTGCATGATGTACTCCGTCACAGCCAATCGTTCGACCCGAATATACCAGGATCCAGCAGAGCAACGACCGCTTGATAAGGCGCAATCCAGTACCTAATTCAAGTCACCGATAACAGGAGGCTCGTGAGATGGCGTGATAAGAAATGTGTGACAGGCCCCGCCTCAGGGGACATGTCAAACGTCTTTCAACTTCAGTCGCTATACCTTGCGACACTTCGATGTGGTATGAGGAATCTAATAGCTTAGGCTTTTTTCTGCTGATTGACAAAGTGGAAGTAGTTCCTGAGGATGACGGATACCAAGGACGAACCCAAGGTGTCAAGCACCCCAAGCTTGGCTAATGAGGCACCCGTGCCCGTCTTGTCAAAGGGTTCAGTGGATCCTGTCTACGAAGCGAAGGCGCAGGTATTGAACAATGCCATTCAAGACATCGGAATGGGGTGGTATCAATGGCAACTCTTCGTTGTTGTGGGCTTCGGCTGGGCGAGCGACAATCTATGGCCGATTGTGACCTCATTGATACTACCTGCGGTCGCCAGTGAATTCAAACCCTCTACACCGCCTCTTCTCTCTCTGTCGCAGAATATCGGGCTCTTGGCAGGGGCGATATTCTGGGGATTTGGGTGCGATATTTTCGGAAGACGCTGGGCCTTTAATCTGACAATTGGTATTACTTCGGTCTTCGGTCTCATTGCCGCTGGTGCGCCTAATTTTGCGGCCATCGGGGTCTTCGCGGCGCTTTGGTCTGTCGGAGTGGGGGGAAACCTGCCGGTAGACTCGGCGATTTTTCTTGAATTCTTACCTGGAACCCACCAGTACCTGCTTACGGTCCTGTCGGTCTTCTGGGCATTCGCACAACTGTTAGCGACGCTCATTGCATGGCCGCTTCTCGGATATCATACCTGCCAACAGAAAGCGGCGACCTGCTCCCGCTCACAAAACTTTGGATGGAGATACTTCATGATAGCCATGGGTTTAGTAGCAATGGTCATGTTTATCCTACGCTTTTTCTGTTTCACTCTCTACGAGTCCCCCAAGTATCTTATGGGACGAGGAAAAGACCAGCATGCCGTGGATGTAGTGCACGAGGTAGCCAAACGAAACGGCAAGACGTCGAATTTGACCCTCGCAGATCTAGAACAACACAACCGACAAGGACGGCAAGGGACAGACGCAGCAGCAGCACTACGCCGAAAGCTGGAGAAACTCAATTTTACGCATGTACGAGCACTGTTCGCAACTCCACGACTTGCATGGTCCACATCGTTGATCATGCTAATTTGGGCTTTGATTGGTCTTGGGTTTCCACTGTATAATGCATTCTTACCCTATATCCAGGCTACGCGTGGGGCAAAATTCGGGGATGGCTCAACGTATCTAACATTCCGTAACTCTGTGATCATTGCTGTCCTAGGCATTCCCGGAGCGTTAATGGGTGGGGCCCTTGTTGAGCTTCCCAACTTTGGCAGAAAGGGCGCATTGGCATTCTCCACGGCTTTGACGGGCGTGTTTCTGTTCGCTTCCACAACAGCCCTGACATCAAATGCTCTCTTGGGATGGAATTGTGCCTACAACTTGATGGCTAACGTCATGTATGCCGTCCTTTACGCCTATACTCCTGAAATATTTCCTACGAAAGATCGAGGTACAGGGAACGCTTTGACAGCGACGGCGAACCGAGTCTTTGGGATAATGGCGCCAATCATCGCAATCTTTGCCAACCTAGAAACGGCAGCCCCTGTATATGTGAGCGGCGCGCTTTTCATTGTTGCCGGTATTCTTACTATGCTATTACCATTCGAGCCAAGAGGGAAGGCAAGTTTGTAGCGATTTGTGAGAAAGGATGAATCTTGAACTCAAGGGCGACGTCAATCTATGTCCAACGAGATCTTTGGTCTACCCGCTCTGTCTTGTGGACAGTAATGCTGCCATGTTCTTGGTCTGTCCTTCTTAAAGCCTTTCAACATCGTCACATACTACAGAATACCGTGTTCAATGCTTCATGTCACCGACTGCCGACACTGGGATTTCCTTTCTCTCACGGGAAAGGTCGAAGTCGCATGCCAACACTGAGACCTCATCCCTCCCACGAGGGATGCCGAACTTGCCCGTAAAAGCTGAGGCTCCTTCTCCCTCAACGGAGAGGCCGACTTTAGCTATCAAAACCGAGAGCCGCCCCCCCGCACTGGAGAGGTCGATTGTACGTGTCAAAATGGAATGAGCAGCGGGCTCTACTGCCACCTATAGAAAGTCTTCGTTTTACAGAAAGATTCATATAGGCTTCACAAAAACTTCATGCATCCTCCGTTCAGTGCTGTATGCGTGACTATCCGGTGCTCGATAGCGCCCTACCCAGCGCTCTATACATGATCTGCTCCAAGATTTCGATGTTCTAACATTTCGATCGTTGAATCCTTGATTTTCCCACTGTCCTTTTTGCAAATGATCATAAATGCAATTGGAGTAATCGTGACAACATGAGTGAACCAAGCAAAGAGCAATGCCATCTTCGCATACAACTTGAGTGGACGAGCAGATACCTCACCATACGAAAAGATGTTTTATCAATTCCTTGTATCTTCGAACCTTTGGCTCATCGACAAGTTCATCACGCTTCAATATATCTAAATCACCAATACTTTCTCTACATAGTCTTGATCGTTTCTCTATTCGAGAATGAAAAACACGCGCCTCGTATTCTACAAGTTTTTTTTCATTACTACAAACATATACCAGGCCGATCAGTCCCTCACACATTGAACACTCCAGCCCAGGGTATAAAAACTTGTAAACTAGCCATCGCGTTTCTGATGGATATTCCCCAGATATTCCCGCAAGGGGAATTGTTAGGTTCCCCAAAGCGCTCAGCTTGTTCCAACGCAGATCTTTCCAAGTTGCGGTTTGATATCTTTCTTTCTACGTTCCAAATTCCTATTGGCGGGCCATCATTGTAGTAGACCTTGCGGGAAATCTTGGCTCGAATTTCCCCTTTTTTTTCTTTCTGACAACCCCGGGTGTTTATCTAAGGTACTTTGATGTGGTCGTCGTCTAGGTACAGTAGGTAGACTTTGGAGAATGCATACAGTACGAGTACCTACTTGTCTGGCGGCATGAAAGCTCGGCTACGGAGCAGCTGAGACTTGGGCGGCTGTGAGTTTGGGGGGTGTGCGCGCTCTCGGTCTTCGGGGTTGAGGTTTTGGGAAATATGTGGGTCTGGTTTGGGTGGGTGGGGTTGTGGAAGCATGGGGTTGGGGGATGCGGAAATGGTTGTGAGGCGGGTTTTGGGGGATGAGGGATTTGGGGGGGAGAAGAACGGAGCAGGGTGTGGGTTTCAGACAAGGTGGTTGGAATCTTGTAGTCCTGTAAATAGAGCAGCGGTGCTATGTAGCTCGCTGGGGAGAAGGATGGTACGTAAGAGGGCGGATGGAGCCAGTTGGGGGATGTTTGGAAACTAAGATATCTGCTTTTTTGTGGGTTTGCGATGGAGTTTGTGGCCTTCTTTTTCTTGACAGTTTGGGCGGATTTTTGCTGGTCGGGCGCGTGGTGGTGAGTGAGAGCTTTGGGGCTGAGAGATTGGGGTTCGGGACCGTTGAGTTGGGTTTGGTTTTGGTTGTATGGTATGGCCGCGTGGTTTTGGGGAGTGGAAGTAGGGATTCAGCTGGGATGAGAGTGGGGTGGTTCGTATCGGGTGGTGTGGAAGGGTTGTTTCTTTGGGATGGGGCTGCGGAGGCTGAAGCGAGTTTTTTTGTGGGTTTCAAGGGTGGAGGAGAGGAAGAGGGGGTGTGAGTGTTTGGCAAATGTAGAGAGTGTGTAGAAGAGGGACAAATTGCTACTACGGAGTACGTTGACGGCTTGAGGACAACAGAAGGCTGTTACTGAAATACTTGTGTGGCGGCAACGATTATGAACAACGAAATTCGGGGATCCCGTCATCATATGTCCAGTAAGAGGTGTAGCGTCTGAGACATAACCGATGCGTCAAGCAGGAACAAGATAGTGTTGTAGAACTTGAACCAACATAGAAGTCGTAGTAGCGAAGAATTGCTCCCAATGGAGTTGAGAGGATCGTATGGGTGTTTCTGCTGACCAAGTTTGTCTTTGCAGCCAGTATACTTATTTGAGAAAGAATTCGTGTTCGTTGAATTCGGCATTTGCTCGAGAACAAGATGACAGGAAACCTGTCGCTCGGAGCTCGAGTTTATCTGGAGGGAAAACAATAATTCGATTCCTGGCACAGCTGATATGATAGAGAGTATCTACTTATTGAGATGGGACTGGAGAATGGTGCAAGGCAGCAAACAATAGTCGATAGTCAAAAATGCCCAATCCAGCATTGGACTAAGTGATAGTTTGGAATTCACTTTGGTGTTTGATCAATTCGAATGTCCAACTCTTCACGCCGCAATAATTTTGCAATGGACCCGAGTCAATACTGGTATATATTCCCAAAAACAGAAGAGTCTAATCGTCCCTTTGGAACATAGCTGGAAGGGCCCGGTGGTTGGTTACTGACTTTCTGCACTCGCTGGTGTAAACGACTGCCTATGTTGTTAAATGAGCTTGAAGGGACAGTCGCCAGTTTCTTCCTTGGCTTCTAGAATATATCGAGGAAAAGTCCATCAGCGCCTCGCTATCTCATATTCTTGCCGACCGATAAAGGTATTCGGCGACGAAAAAGTTTGTAGTCGCTCGCCGTTGTCGCTGAGATCTGTCTTTTTAGGCATGTTGCCTTGAGTGCGCCCTGATGTTACACTCACGGGTTGTAGATTCGCCGTTATCGCGATATTGAAGACATACGTACTCCACTAGAATACGCTCAATGGCTTGTTCCGCGGAGTCTGCTGAGCTTTACGCTGGGTTATGTGCTTGATTCGGTCTGATGGAAGGATCAAGACAAGTGCGTGGCAGCAAATAACCACCCAATGTGCAATTGCGGCGATGGCGTCATACCTTCACCTTTCCCATATCAATGGTAGAAAATGCTTTGCCTTCTGACAATCCAGCGACATGCAAAGCCGTTTAACGTCAACCATGGCGAAACTGTTCAAATACACACCACTTATAGTAGCCAACGCCTCACTACGAAACTTGGCGGCAAGTGTCCACCGTGCTCTGTTGGATCTACTGTATACCTTACCTTACTCTCACTACGGCATCAACGACACTAACTACATACTACCTTATCCTCACAGAGACCCTACTAGTGATTGGTTGGATAACGCCGGATTCTGCGCCCGAGCCCACGGTATGTAATCGGGATAAGGTACTCAGCCAGGACCTCTACCGATGCGTCAATCGACCTCTTTCCATCTCTCAACTGCTTCGCCAATATTCTATAGGGGCGAAGTGAGTTTCCAGTGCGGCCATTTCATGAACGGTCGGAGGGAAGGGGTTTTCATCATGTTCATGACGCAGTGATCGTCGCTTTCCAAGATTGTGGGCCCAGAACGTTTACATACAAATATCCGGACAATCCCATATTAAATCTCATACCATGCATACCTACCATGCATACCTTAAATCTGTTTGTTCCCGTCCCACCAAGGGGGCTGATGGCAGGGTTCTCCTGGACGCGACTTCCACAATCGGGAGGCACTTGTCCTCCAACGGGAAAGAAGTCTTTCAGCCACAGACTCACCTCGGTAAACTAGTCACTCTTAGTGGTTCGCTAGGAAGTTGGCCTTATCAGTTCGAACCCCCACTTCGACTTCGACGTCAACGTGTCTCGCTCTTCTTTCAGCCTGCTGCAATCCACACTGCAAACAATGCATCACTACTGGCCCTGCGTGTCGCAGACGATAAGCTGGCGTGATGTATTGGAAAGGGGCCGGCACGAAACGGATACATCTTGTTGTGGATCGTATGCAGAAATGTTGTTCGTGATTACTCGACACTACTCGAACACACGTATCTACATACTACTTCCGTACTGCGGTAGCCTTTCCCTACCAATATCACCCACATGTTCCCAACTCCCAAGCATGGCTTATCAAAGGCTCGTTTACTGATCAGCGACTAAGAACCTCCGGATAACTGGGTCCTATCCTGCTACAAGCACGGTGCGCACCAAAGCATGCATGCTGCATCCTTCCGTTGTCGCTTAGCTCGTCTTGTGTGAGATGAGTATCCACTTCTGGTTCCTGGCACAACACACAACATCACAAGTGCACAACAGCCTTGCAGGGGCCGACGAAAAGCCTGTCACAAACGTTTTTCACAATCTTTTCCGCATTCGACCCCAGCGTCTCACGTTCGAAGTCACTTGTTGACTAATTCAGACCCACAGTTCATTTCGGTGTCTACCGATACCTGGTTTTCCCGCGTAGATTTTTCTTAAACCGGCAGCGGTCCTGCTCACTGAGATGCCGCTATGTTCTGCTCTGGCGCCTCTAGGCCCAAGTCTAACTACTTTGCTCGATTGAATATCTCCATTTTTCCTTGCTTGCTGGGTGGGCGGCCATGGCGGATGTAGCCCCCGTGGCGCCACAACTGATATCACGTTGGGGCTATTTTCAGACATGGTAATCATACTGGCCACGCCGGTCTATGAACTGGCAAGAAGTCAATAAGGCTGCGCCAATGTTGGCGAGCTGACAAAGGATGGGTCTGAGTCCGGATGCTGCAATGTCGTGGGGCTCGGAAAGTTCACGTAAACATTCACTCCTTCGGCTGAACCAAACCTCTGACTTCCTAGATTCCTGTTTATCTTTCAATATTCTTTCCATTCTCTTGTGCAATCTACATTCGTTCATTGGCGTCACTCATTTTGGACACTCTCTCTATTCAACTAATGCTATCAACAATCTACTAATCTGTCGGATACTTTCGGGGGTGCAGCAGTTCCCTTTCCTTCCACACTGGTGCTGGATCCCTCCCTGCATGATATTTGGGGAGGCTGCCGGCTCTGCCCGCACGAGAATATGTGGGGCGCCTTGGTGGGCATCTCACTTCTAACGTTCGTGGTATCAAGCCAAGCACTTCGCTATGATCCAGCACAGGTCGGCTTCAATTTGAACGAGAACACCACCGCGGTCTCACCGTTGGACTACTGGGGTAATTGGAAGAACCATACATATCATCCCTCGCCGTCGAATTGGCGGTTTCCTTTCTATACCGTCTTCCTCGATAGATATGTCAACGGCGATCCTGCCAACGACAACGCCAATGGCACGCACTTCGTAAGTGACGGTAATACGAAAACATATGTGTATACTGATCCGTTACAGGAAGTCGATCACATGGCGAACCAGCTTAGGCATGGGGGGGACCTACAGGGCTTTGTTGATAGCTTGGACTACATACAATCGATTGGCATTAAAGGGCTCTATCTCGCGGGAAGCGCCTTTATCAACCTTCCATGGGCCAGTGATGGCTATTCACCGGTCGACTTGACCCTACTGGTAAGCTTCGCTATCGGTAAGATAGATGTGCGTCCTTGTTGACGACGTCATTAGGATCATCACTTTGGAAACATCGAGGACTGGAGGAATGCGGTCACGGAGATTCACAAACGTGGCATGTACGTGGTGATGGACAACACAATGGCGACTATGGGCGACCTCATCGGCTTCAACGGGTATCTAAACACCACTACGCCTTTCTCGGTCAAGGAGCACCAAGTCCAGTGGAAGACTGATCGGAGGTATATGGACTTCAACATTGGAAACACATACAACGAGACATGTGCATACCCTCGGTTTTGGAATGAGACTGGTTTTCCCGTTGATGATGTGGTCAACAGCGAACTCCAAGGCTGTTATGATTCTGATTTCGATCAATTTGGCGATATCGAGGCTTTTGGTGTTTTCCCCGACTGGCAGAGACAGGTAGAATGCGTAGAAATCTGTTCCAGATCGAGGCTGATGTTCTTGAGTAGCTGGCCAAATTCGCTTCTGTGCAAGATCGTCTGCGAGAGTGGGTACCTTCAGTCCGGGAGCGGATTCAACGCCATTCTTGTATCATGATTGCGGTAAGTAAATTTGTTGTTTTTGAAGATTATTCTGTGCGCTTCACATGCAACACTAGCTAATATCATGGTTTAGCAACTTGACATTGATGGTTTTCGCTTTGATAAAGCAACTCAAGTCACCGTCGACGCGCAAGCCGCCTTTGGGAGGTATATCAGGCAGTGCGCTCGTGATCATGGCAAAGAGAATTTCTTCATGCCTGGCGAAATCACAGGCGGCAACACTTTTGGATCAATATATCTTGGAAGAGGTAGACAGCCAGATATGCTACCAGAAAATCAGGTCGACGCCATCAAATTGACAAACAAGTCTGATCCAAAGTACTTCCTCCGAGATCCAGGGGAGAATGCGCTAGATGCAGCTGCATTTCATTACACCATCTATCGCTCGCTCACCCGGTTTTTGGGAATGGATGGAAATTTGGCATCGGGTTACGACGCTCCGCTTAATTGGGTGGACGCATGGTAAGTACCATCTATCCAATGTGCTGCATGCTGTTTGTTGCGATGGGTAAGCTAACCTTGGTAACCAGGAACACTATGTTGCGGACCAATGATCTTGTGAATCCAAATCCTGGTGGTCCCAAAGGCTTTGATCCGAGACATGTAAGTTGAAGCGTAACACAGCTTCTTAATGCTTCCTGTTTTCGATCAATCCTGTCTTGTGCTAACTTGCTTAACGATGTATGGCGTAACAAATCAGGACGTCTTTAGGTGGCCAGCTATATCTCACGGCACAGAGAAGATGCTCCTTGGCTTGTTCATTACCACTCTACACATGCCTGGTATACCACTTTTGCTATGGGGTGAAGAGCAAGCTTTCTATGTCCTGGACAATACCGCCGGCAATTATATCTTTGGCAGACAGCCCATGTCTTCGTCCACCGCTTGGCAGACTCATGGTATTGACTTCCCTTTCGCGCAAACCCCTAGACAGCGTATTAGTACTGATCAGGCTACACAATAGGTTGCTACAACTTAACTTCGGCCCAATTCTACAATTTCCCTGTCGAGTCGGCTTTGCATGCCTGCCATGACGACTGGGTAAGCCGAGACCACCGTGATCCCGCAAATCCCGTTCGTAACATTATCAAAAGCATGTATCAAATGCGCGAGAATTATCCCGTTCTCAATGATGGATGGTTCCTTCAACACCTGTCCAATCAGACACACAATGTATACATGCCTGGTAGCGAAGGTGTGCCAACAGAGACCGGGGTGTGGAGTACTCTTCGAAACCGATGGGACTTGCAAGATCTTTCTGGCAAGGGTCAAGGTAACCAATCTGTCTGGTTTGTATACACAAACGAGAACCAAACGATCGACTACCAATTTGATTGCTCGAATAACGACACTAAAAATACAACTGCACTTATTGCACCTTTTGATGCAGGGATGACCGTCAAAAATCTCTTCTATCCATACGACGAGGTCACTCTCAAGGCATCTGCGACAAAACTTGGACTGGAAGGTTCAACTAACTTTAGTGGATGCCTTGATAACATAACCCTGAGCCCATGGGAGTTTAAGGCGTATGTTCCAAAGAACAAATTTGTATTACCAAGACCCATGATCACCGGATTTGTCCCTGGCCATGACGCTCGAGTGTTGTCTAATGTTGCGCCTGGTTTGCAAGAGACTGTCCCAATCGAGGTTCACTTTTCCCAAGAAATGGACTGCAAGACCATAACGCATACACTAACGATCAACTCCACTACGGAGAACTTGATAACCCCAGCAATTGATGAGAATAGTGTGAAGTGCCAGAACTCTACGACAACCGTCACCGCGCCCCTTGTGGGAGCCATTGCAACTTCGTGGACGTGGAGCGCGAATTTGGTCAATGTGTCTAACGGAGTACATCGATTGACACTGAACAACGTTACTACATCGGATAATAAGAGTTTCACAGGGGTAACCTTCCAGTCCCTTGTAAGTCAATCCTGAATATCTAACAAAGTTTCACAGGCTGTGGACCATTTCCTCCTTCGCATCGGTCAACCAGACAACCCCATGGTGTTTCCTCGGACAGCCAACTACACTAAAGCGCTTCTTCACCAAGATAGTTCTGGAGCTCTTGTGTTGTCACACAAGGCGGCTGGGGCAGACGTATTCCGCTATTCTTTGAATTGGGGTTCGTCTTATTCGGACTGGTTGCCTTACAACGGAGGCAACACGACACTGGACAAGCAGTCGTGGACAGGAACGAAACGTCAAGAGTGGTCAGATCAGCATGTGATTGTCGAATATCATAGCCGCATGACCGGCAGTAGTGATCATGTACAACACGCTGATCTAGGTAGGCAAAACCTTCAGCCGCGACGATTCCCTCATCTTTTCTGGCAAGGGCCGTACAATCAATTTGGGTTTGATGCTGGCCTTGACAACGAGATTGTTCTTGATAATAGTGACGGACTATGGAAGTTTAATTTCATGACCGAGTGGCCTGCAATTGCGCAAGTGAATGTTTGGGGGATGAATCCTGATGGCCAACCTGACCAAACGGGGGTACTGGGGGATATCGATGGAGATTCGGTTCTCGATCGGCTACCACCCTCTTCTCTCTCGTCGGTGGTGCTCAACATCACGGAAAACCCCCCACCCCCATATCTTGCCTGGCGTTTCTCCCTTGACGACGGTACCTATAGGTTCAGTCTGATTCCAGTGGGTTCACGATGGCAACAAATGGTGTTGTACTTCTTACTTTGGTTCGTTCCTGTGCTTACCGGAGCTTTCGGTATCTGGGCGTTCATGAAGTCATTTTATCAGGTAAAGTTCAATCAGACCGGGATCAGCGACAAGAAGGCCATTATCCCGCTTGCTATCCGCCGTAAATTCAAGAAGCATTCCATGGAGGAGAGCCCGGAGAGTAGAAATCCGCTCATGAAGCTCGGAAACCGATCCGGCATGATGCAGTCCAAATCCGCGCTAGCTGGAAGCATGGGAGGGTCACGCCGGACAGTCTTGATAGCCACAATGGAGTACGACATAGAAGATTGGGCGATCAAGATCAAAATTGGAGGCCTGGGTGTCATGGCTCAGCTCATGGGCAAGAACCTAGGTCATCAGGATTTGATCTGGGTTGTACCTTGCGTCGGAGGCGTCGACTACCCGGAAGATGAACGTGTTGAGCCCATGTCAGTCACTATCTTGAACAATCCGTATGAAATCCAAGTGCAGTACCATACTCTGAGGAACATCACTTATGTCCTCCTGGATGCCCCTGTTTTCAGGGCTCAGACCAAGAGTGAGCCTTACCCACCAAGGATGGACGATCTCGATTCGGCCATCTACTACAGCGCCTGGAATCAGTGTATAGCGCTTACGTTGAAGAGATTTCCGGTGGATCTGTATCATATTAATGACTACCACGGTGCTGTAGCGCCCATCCACTTGCTGCCATCAACAATCCCGACCTGTTTATCACTCCACAACGCTGAGTTTCAAGGCTTATGGCCTATGCGTACTCCCAAGGAGGTCGAAGAGGTTTGCAAAGTCTACAACCTCTCCCCTGAAACTGCTGGAAAGTATGTCCAATTTGGCGAAGTCTTCAACCTTTTGCACGCAGGTGCCTCCTATCTTCGTGTCCATCAACAAGGCTTTGGAGCAGTAGGTGTGAGTAAGAAATACGGCAAGCGAAGCTATGCTCGCTATCCTATCTTCTGGGGCCTGAAGAAGGTCGGAAATCTACCTAATCCTGACCCTTCGGACACTGGAGAATGGAACAAACAACTACCGAAAGAAGAAGACATTCATGTCGATGCAGATATGGAAGCTGGTCGAGGAGAGCTCAAACGGCAAGCACAGGAATGGGCCGGCTTAATCCAGAACCCAAAGGCAGATCTTCTCGTGTTTGTTGGCCGTTGGTCGAACCAAAAAGGCGTTGATTTGATTGCTGACGTGTTTCCATCGATACTCGAAGAACATCCGGATGTTCAATTAATGTGTATCGGCCCCGTTATCGATCTTTATGGTAAATTTGCAGCTCTCAAGCTAGAAAAGATGATGAAGATATACCCGGGCAGGGTCTTCTCGAAGCCCGAATTTACTGCTCTACCACCTTACATCTTTAGTGGAGCCGAATTCGCTCTAATTCCATCGAGAGATGAGCCATTTGGCTTGGTGGCTGTAGAATTTGGCAGAAAAGGTGCGTTGGGAATTGGAGCCAGGGTCGGCGGCCTAGGTCAGATGCCTGGGTGGTGGTATACCGTCGAGAGTACAACGACTACGCATCTCATCCATCAGTTTAAGATGGCCATTGAGAGTGCACTAGCATCGAAACCCGAGACAAGAGCTATGATGCGAGCCAGATCGGCCAAACAGCGTTTCCCAGTTGCACAATGGGTGGAGGATCTTGAGATATTGCAGTCAACTGCGATCAAGATACACCAGAAAGAAGCCTCCAAATCTCATACTCATCATCCTCTCACACCCTCGGCATCCGGCTACAATACGCCCAGCGGCATTTCGACTCCTCTGGCAGCTCATTCGCGAAATAGCAGCTACTCAACCTTGGCTGCACCTCTAGCAGGATCCAGAACTCCTAGTTACGGTAATCTCAACCGGTTGAGTAGTTGGATGAAGTCAAGGCCGGGTAGTGCCGCCACCAGCAGAGCATCAAGTCCAGTGCGCGACCATGACGTTCCTCCCTTGCCGAATAGTAAAGGAGTTCAGCGTACACTTTCGCTGGGCGTCAAGTCTGGCCCAGGTCACGTGCCAGAAGTAAAACCAAGAGGTCGGAAGCGCATGCAGAGATCAACTAGAAGCAAATCTCGCCCAGGGTCCCCAAGCGGTTTGTCTGCCCCCGCAGCGCCTGGAATTCCAGAACCCACACAAACTGGATTCAAGGTTGGACCTCCAAGCCCTAACTTGCATTACCACGGCATGGCAGTTACCGATGTTGAGGAAGAAAGTGGCGATGAGATAAATGACATATATGATCAATATGATGAGGACGAATATACCATGACCCCGGAACAAGCGAAGATTATGCAGCGCAGGGACCAAATGGTGGAGGCGACGTCAACGCCACCACTACCACAGCTAAACGAGGATTTCCTTTCGCCACGTCACGTTACATTTAGTGTCAATTCTGATTTCCATCAGCCGCCCCCTTCACTCTCGCCACCCTTTAATACACCTAATCTCTCACTCGCTTCAATGCCTGCCTCTCCCAGAACGCCATTTGGGCCTGAAGATGCACTGTTGCCTCCCTCAGCAGCGTTTGCGCAAGATGGTAGGAACGAACGTCTTAGTAGCCATTCGATGCTTAGTCTCAACTCAGTAGTTGGAGACAAGAAAGATTTCAAACTACAAAAGGTGGATCCGTTCTTCACGGACAGTACGGGCGAGTACTACAAAGCTTTCGAAGAGCGCTTGAAGGCACTTGATGGCAAGAGCTCTGAAGGCCCTCTCTGCATTGAAGATTACCTCGTCAAAAGTGAGAAGAAGTGGTTCGACCGTTTTCGAGATGCTAGGCTCGGACGGACTCCAGGGCACAGTAGACAGACCAGCGGACAAGCCAGTCCCGCGCCCTCATTGTTTACAAAGAGTCGAGCGCACAGTCCACCCGGCTCGATCTTCAACGACAATCTTGAGATGGGCCACTACGACGGTGACAAAGAGGGATCGATAGACGACCAATTCCTACTTGGTGAAGATTACAAACCGCCGACGGGCCTGAAAAAGTGGATGCAGATGCGTATTGGTGATTGGCCTGTGTATTCCTTTTTCCTTGCTTTCGGCCAGATCATTGCGGCAAATTCCTACCAAATCACTCTGTTGACAGGCACCGTTGGACAAACGGCTGAAAAGCTCTATGTCATTGCGTCGATCTACCTAGTCACGTCGATCATGTGGTGGTTTTGCTTTAGGTCATTCAAATCGATCTATGTCCTTAGTCTTCCTTTCCTGGCATATGGCGCAGCGGTAAGTTGGGGCTCATCGCGTGAAAGGGAAGACAATGCTAATAGCTGTTCAGTTCTTCCTCATTGGCATGGCGCACTTTGCGAACAGTGCGAGTGGAAGAGGATGGGTTCAGAATATTGCTACGGCCATGTATGCGGTAGCCTCTTCCAGTGGATCTATCTTCTTTGCTTTGAATTTCGGAGACGAAGGTTAGATCTTTCTCCACATTATCCTCTCCAAAGCAGTAAGGCTAAACTTTATCAGGTGGTGCCCCCGTCAAAGCATGGGTTTACCGTGCCTGCGTTATCCAAGGGACCCAACAAGCTTACGTCGTCGCCCTTTGGTACTGGGGCTCTGTTCTCACCAAGGCCACCGCCAGTGGCATCACTCAGGCTAACCCGGTCGTGAACTCCTGGGTAATGACTGCGATTACAATTCCCATCGCGTTTATGCTGTGGGCTATCGGCCTCATCCTCTTCGCTGGTCTCCCCTCTTACTATCGCCAAGCCCCCGGCGCCGTTCCGTCTTTCTACAGCTCGATCGGCCGGCGAAAGATCATCCTATGGTTCTTCGTGACGGTACTCATACAGAACTACTGGCTCAGCGCTCCTTATGGTCGCAATTGGGGCTACCTATGGAGCTCGAACCACGCCAAAGCATGGCAGATCGTCTTGCTCATCATCCTCTTCTTCGTCTTCGTCTGGGCCGCCTTCCTCTGGCTCTTCGGCATCCTCTCAAAAGACCACAGCTGGATCCTACCCGTCTTTGCCATCGGCTTGGGCGCCCCACGCTGGTGCCAGATACTTTGGGGAATCTCCAACATCGGGCAATACGTCCCCTGGGCAGGCGGCCCAGTGGCCAGCGCGCTCGTGGGTAGGAGTCTCTGGCTTTGGCTTGGAGTACTCGACGCTCTTCAGGGCGTCGGCTTCGGCATGATCTTGCTGCAGACGCTGACAAGAATCCACATTGCCTTTACGCTGATCGCGGCGCAAGTGCTCGGGTCTATCGCTACAATTCTGGCCCGAGCGACGGCACCGAACAAAATTGGGCCTGGGGACGTGTTTCCGGATTTCAGCGCTGGGTTCTCGGACGGATTGGGGAAGGCGTGGTTTTGGGTCGGGTTGATTTTCCAGCTGCTGATTTGTGTTGGTAAGAATAAATCCCCCTTTTTGCGCGTTGGGCTAGTGGACTTCCGGGCTAACCTTTACACAGGCTTTTTCACCTTCTTCAGGAAGGAGCAGCTGAGCAAGCCTTGATCGACCTACATATCTCTGAATGGGGAGGTAAAGGGCCGTTTGTAAATACTGTACAAAAATTGAATCTTTTTGATTGTACTTCTAGCGCAGAAAGACAAAAAGTGGCTCGCTCGACGGAGCAGCAGGCTACTTACTGTACATGTACATGTACAGATTAGAAAAAGGCTGGAAACTTCTTAATGATTTCGGTGCTTGGGGAGTACTGTAGTAGATAATTTGGGCACTCTAATGATTAATTCGCTGAAGCCGTCGATTTCATGAGCGGGAAGAGCGATGGTGAAATGGTAAATTGTAAATGTCCCAGCATCATATGTATGCGCGTTAATTTCCTGTTGTGAGGGAAAAATGAATTTTTGAGTGATGATGATGAGGGTTTGTTTGGGTTTGAGATATTGGGACTTTCGAAACCGGCAGCCTATGGCCTCGAAGCTAAAAGTGACAATTACATTTTCTACTTCTTCTTCTTCTTCTCCTTCTTCTTCCTCTTCTTCGTGTTCTTTCTACTTCTTCATCTTCTTCCTCTTCCTCCTTCTTCCTCTTCTTTCTCCTTCCTTCCCCCACCCCACCCCCCCAAAAATCCCGTCCCCACCCCACCCCACCCCACCCCACCCCTCCCACTTCAGCACAATACAATACCCCCTCCAAGAAAATCCTCAAACATCCATCCCCCCAATCCCCTAATCGCTAATTCGGGCCTCCTTATCTTCCGCCAACCAATCCTGCCTGCCTGCTAGGGTTGCTCAACCTTTCCCAGGCTGTGGCTTTGGGCTTCTCGTAATCCCATGCCCCTCTTGGCGCGTGACTTTTCCAAAGGACTCTGGAGAATCTTGTCGTTAATTGATTGGATAAGCTCATATCTTCAAGAGACGCCCTGAATCTTGTCGTTAATTGATAGATAAGCTTTATATCTTCAAGAGACGCCCTGAATCTTTTTTTTGACGCCTTTGGGTAACTCTTTACAAATCTCATGCTCGCTTTGAGTGTATTGGTATTCGATTCGTCGGCACTCTTGGGGGAGGTTCTTCTGACGGGAACGTTCAGACAACGGTGCAAAAGAGCATATCCAAAAACCGGGACCAGCCAGCCACGCTCCAGATTTCCCGCAGGATTCCTCCAATACTCAACTGCATAGACGGTCCAGGAAAGGTAATGGGAAATAAGGCGAGGAGTCACTATGTCGAAACCGGAGAATGTATCCTCGTAAAGGCGAGCGTGAAAATCTACCGCCAAATCACCAGTCGACGACCCCGAAAATTCGGTCAGTGCGGCGGTGGTCGCAGAGTAGAAGGAGATGAGGGTGCGGGACTTTCAAACATAAGAACGGTCATCGAAGGGGTGGCCAACGAATTAAAGATTTACTGTAACTAAGCGGTTGGAAAATAATGGAACGATGACGAAAGGGAGACGGAAACATTGGAGGGGCTTTTTCTACCTTTTCACCTACGAGCATTGTTGGGTCTATATACAATGCTTGCTATTTCCCGCAGGAGCATCGTGAGGGATTCGAGATTCCGAACTTTCCACCCTAGAGAACGAAACCATAGACAGGACAAGATGGTCGCTCTGTGCTCAAGTAGGCTGAACCTCCTGGACCAGTAAGTCTGATGGCGGTTGAACTGTTTGTGAACAGCCATGAGTGCTGGTATGGTTATAGATCATGGTCGGCGTCTTTGGAATGAAGTGGTATATGGCGGAGAGCACGTTCCTGAGCAGGGAAGTCGTCTTCGTTAGCAGTGGCTTTCGCTCCTCTGGAAATAAAAGCACAAAAAAGCAAGGAATGAAGGTTTTGTGGAGCAAGAACTTAGGAGGCTGATGGTGAAATCATTGGATTGGCGTGGTGACAAGTGCTTATCTTTTGCGATATCGGTAACTTGACAATGCGGCTTCGGAGATATTTCTCTCGCATGGCATCCGGCCCTCAAGGAATTGAGCATGTGGAGTCGACGCTATCCAGCATCAGAAAACCTCAACATGGCAAAGTTTCATACAGGTGATATGGTCCCATGCTCCATACCCTAGGCGCGATCCATAGCAGGCAGAATAAACCACCGCAACCACCAACCACCCTTAAACCCCACAGCAACGCGGTACTTACAAACCACCCACTACCTCCCCCGCCGCCTCCCTCAAAACCCCCACCAACCACTCCGGCTGGCTCAACATCGGACAATGTCCCACATCCCTCCTGATGACTCTCTCCAGCCTGTTTCCCTCCGTCATCTTCACATTCTCAATCAACTGTTCTGCAGTCGCCATCATCTCAGGCGTATCATCCTCGCAGAACACGTACGTTGTGGGTATGTGTCGCCACGCCGCGTGGCTGGTCGTGCCTCGGAAGACTGCGATGCTTTGTGGGAGGAGCAGGGAAGTCCAGTGGGCGGCCTGGGACTCGGAGAGGTCTTGGTAGAAGAGAGATTTGGCTGCTGCGGGTGTGATGGCCATTGTGCCGGCCTATGAGAAGGCAGTAGGTACTCGTATCGGCCAGAGAGGATAGCAGATGAGTTACAAACCTCTCCATCCACCACTATAGCCCCAGAAGTATTATCAATCCTCCTGCCGGCTGAATGTACATAGCCCTCGTCCACCATCCACGCCATCACATACACCAACCTTATCACACCCCCTTTTATCCTCCTCCCCTTGCAACTCTCTTGGTCCAATCCCTCCAGTGCCGAGCCCCCCGGTATCCCGCTGTAGGAATGCATGACCACAACCACGTCGTTCTCGGCGATGAGATCTAGAACCGTAGAGCGGATGGTCTTGATATCTTCTTCCAAGGGATTAGGCGGCGGGGCGAAAGCGACAGAGGGGAGGGAGGGGCAGATGCTGGTATAGCCATGGGTGGATAAGAAGGATTTGATGGGGTTATAGCAGGCGGGGGTGTGCCAGGCACCGTGGAGGAGGACGAAGATTGGTTTAGGCATGTTAAATGAGGGTGGTATGTGAGAAGGTAGATTGAAGTTTACCTTATTCTATGGCTTGAACATTACAGCCATCCTGCGCGGCACAGTTGCTGCAGGGGCATTCGCTGCCTGGGGTTGGCCCAACTTCATTTTCATAGCATCGAATCCACTGTTCGTGTAATCGTGTACATCGAAGCGCACATGACGTTTCGTGACGAGGAATTACTTATCTTGATGCGTACACACGCAAATCAAGAAGCTATAATCACGTTCGGGCCTTAAGCCGATAAGGCTGAACCCTAGATCTAACGGAGAATCCTGCGAATGCAACGAGCTACAATCAGGTGCTTGAAGGCTAAAGATGCACGACCATGACAAGGTGAAAGGTATCGACAGACACGTAAAATTCAAACCGCTATGGGTTCATGCGTGATGGGATCAATCACATTTACTGCTCTGATGATCAGTGACGACGATGGTTTGGAGGAGACAGATGGCTTGTAAAGGGAGCTGTTAGACTTTAGGTGAGGATTGGACGATGAAGCCCAGGACTAGGGTGGTGCTTCTTACCACTTGACCACACGGTACTGGGCAAGAAGTCATCCCAAGGAACACTACAAAGGTTTCGCCCTACAACGAATGAGATCAATCGTTGAGGAGACACCGAGGATCGATGGTGTTGATGCGAATGAAAAGGGAAACTTCGCAGATGCAGATGAATAAAGCGGGCTTGCAGCGTGCAGACAACGAATTGGTTTGCCAACGAGCGCGCGATCGGTATATTGCAAGATTATCAAGCAACTGCACGGCCACATTGAACTGAACAGTCTAAGCAGTTGTAGAGGCCAACCCTGCCTTGGAATATATCACAATATCGTGAGCTTCCGCCAAACTTTTTTTCCAATCCTGGTCGGACCTTCTCATAAAGGGTGACCTCTACGTTTTATCGCTTTCCTCTACTTGATATTGTGTTCCGGAGCTCTTGGGACAAGCCTTTCAGATGGGACATAGACCGTGTTGAGAAACAGCGCAAGCTGTCGCTCATACCAGCCTCTTCCTTGCAGTGTCTGCGCTATTGTCCACCACCCCTTGCGAAAGAATAGCCGCCATCCTACATATTTCCACCGTCATTTGTTCCATTGGTATTGCCCACACCCGGATTCCTCCACCAAGGTATACGTTGTCCCCTTGGTCGCATCATTTCTGATTGAGCCAAGAATCTGTTGCCACGCCGACGCAACTCGGCCTTCATGCGCGGCAGAAATGCTCCCGAACTAGCTGTGAGGTCGGCTTGCGCAAGTAGCCATGCTATGTGTGGGTCGAAGTTGCCTGCTTGGAGCCAGTCTGGAACGACGTTTGACACTGTGACAGTCAGGAAGGACGTGGATGTTGCTAAGACGGAAACGTCAGATCTATGCCGTTTATATCCTGATAGACGGATAGATTTCACTGTAAGGATCATCTAGCTTGGTCTCTTCAGCAACGACCCAAGCTTTCAAGACGGACATGTCCAACGCCATGAATCCGCCATAGTACCCGCCTCTTTCGACACAGGTTCCAAGGATCCGATTTGCCATGGTTATGACATCTTGGGGAGCGAGATTGATGGTGCGAGGGTAGCGCGGGCCGGCCATCTCGACTTGAATCATACACTCGCCTGGAGTGTAAGGTTAAAAGTGGCTCGATAGTTGTATCGATAACACGGACCTGATTGAACGTGCAGCGGTAAGTTATGCGGACCGGAGTCCCCGTCGACGGTGTATGGTACACTGCGCGGACCTTCTGCGAGTTTTTCTATTGCTCTAACGCAGTCTCGGCTTTCTGGCCAATGTCCGTAGAAAGAATGACAGAACCCTTCCGTAACGGGAGGAGCCATGAGAGAGCCATTCAAAAGGATAGGAGCGAATAGTGAAAGGGCCACCATATTCACGACCTGAGTTGGGAAAGTGATAGGTTGTTTTGAAGTCAGGAATTCCAGTAAGAAGTATCCTCCTTAATTGCGCTCAACAGCAGGCGAAAATGTCGGATGAGTGCAGACATGATGGCAGCGCATAGCCGGCAAGACAAGAGGATCGCGGCAGAGGTGAGAGATATTTCAAATGTGGTTTGAGCCAATAGATGTTGTTCTTAGATGGAGAATCAGCAGTGGAGAGACGGTAGTACCGCTGACTTCTGGGGGGATACAGCAATGCTATGAGCCTGTTACGCAGTAAATCAGTCACGCCGCAATGCATTTGGCTTCGCGACTACGGTGCCCCTTCTGTAGTTGCGCTTCGGAGTCGCTGCGGCACAAGTGTCTTGCGCCTAACAGAGAGAAGTTGATCTCCTAGGTGTGGAGTTTTGCTACCCTCGATACCACCCATTGGCCCGGCTTCTTCGAGGCCTACTGTGCTCCTTATTGAGGGCATTTGGCTGGGATTCGCTCGGAGGAGGACTACTAAACATAGGTGTGTGGTGAAGCTGGCGTTCATCAACCATTTTGACGTATTATGGCTGTAGGAATCGTGGTAGAGAGGAGGTGCGCACAGACTATACGTACGATGCGCCAAATCGACCTTAGGGTTATAACTATTTTGAGTTACGTATGAATCTTGAATTTTGAATGTAGAATTTTGAATGTAGAATTTTGAATGTAAATAAAGATGAAACGATAATTCAATAGAGACATTCGACGAAGTCGTCAAGATTCATATTCATAAATTAACTACATGGCTTTCTATCTACTCGTCATTCTACATCCTCACCTACAGTACCTACCCACCCACCTACCTACCCACCTACCTACCCATCTATCTATCTACCTACACGACTCCCTACCAAGCTCCAAAGTCACAATTGGCTCATCGCATACTGTATGTACCCTTCCTCAGTCATCCTCGGAACGTCTCAAAGAAGACTGCTTCGTTTGTTTTTCCATCACCTGCACTCTCAACATGTCCATCAAATTTATCCAAAAATGAAAAAAAAAACCAAAAACCCGCAGAACCGATACCAAGGCACGCAGAACCGATACCAAGGCGTGCACGTCAGGCCAAACGACAGTTCTTTGACTGGATATATCTGTAAAACACCAAATCAATTTTTTCCCCAAAACATCTCACCAGCCTCATATCAACTCTTGCCAATTCAACCATCACTACCGCTCGCCCTCCCTATCCTACCCCTTCAAACACACACACTGCGCTAATACCAATAACCCCCCTTACCCATTCTCTCGCCCCCCGCACAAACCCTCGCAATCTCTCCCATATCAACGCCCGTACCATCCCAATTCACCACCTTCCACTCCCCCCTCTCCCTATTCTCCCACTCCCTCCACTCCCTCCACCTACCTCATCAGCCCCACAACGCCTCACCACCAAACCCCCTACCCAGCCTGCCCAACTCTCACCGTTATCACCTCCCCCCCCCTTTCCCTATCCAACCCATCTGCTCGCACAGTTGATACCCAACCGTTGACACTGTGTCTATTTCTTATTGCCCAGTCGTTCAGCTTCGCTGCTAATTTCGCTTATTACAATCTTCTTTTCCTTTGCAGTCGGTGTTTGAGCGAGTTTTGTTTAGGGTGGGTGGTTAGATGGAAGTGGTAATATTTATGCTAGGGGGGATGGGGATGAGGATGAGGATGAGGATGAGGATGAGGATGAAGATGAGGATGATGATGAGGATGATGAGAATGATGATACCAGCGCTATTGATACTATTAATAATGAGAATGAGAGTGAGAATGAGGATGATGATGAATGACAACTGGAGGGGGTTTTGAGGGATGGATGTACTTTGGGGATGGAGGATGGAGGATGGAGAATTGAGGATGGAGGAGGGGTGCAGGTATGGGGTACTGAGGAGTTTGGTGAGGAGGTGAGGAGATGGTTGTAGAGGCTGAGTGGCTGGACGGGTTGTTGGGGGAATTACGGAGAAGACTGATAGCGGTAGTGATCCTGGGGTTTCATTGTTCATCCGAGTACGTTAGAAACGATTTTCCCATCATCAATGGAGGTGTAAGGATCACGGGTCCCCATCCTCGTTCCTAGTACCGTCATCGTCGCCAGTAAACCGCTTCTAATTTGAATGTAAAGGAACACACTGGAAAGAGATCAGGACCTAATTCATTTCCTCGTGTATCCAGGGTACTGGTTAAACTGCGCCAGATCCACACTCTTCAATTGCGGACACGCCAGCGACGACGTCAAGGACGAAAGTATTCCATTCAATTTCGAAAGCGCCGAAGTCGGATTCAACCAGATCCCATTGAGCAAATCCGGGCTCGCCTGTGCGAGGAATTGATACACGAAACACTGCAGATTATTGCCTTGTGTGAGCGTTTGGGCGTTGTAGACCCCACCGGTGAGATTGCTAATGTCGAGACCGGTAAAGGAGTTTGATGTGCCGGTGTTGCCGCCGATGCTGAGGATCTCGGGGAATTTGGAGGCGTAGTAGAGGACGTCAGTGTTGAAATAGGGGATAGTGTACTCGTCGCCGATGGCGCGCTTGTACCAATTGTCGGGGATACGCTCATACCCTGGATTGTAGGTGAAGCTTCCAGGCTCGCCGGTGACGGCGAAGAAGCTCTTTAGCACTTCTTGGTTGAGGACGCCCTCGGGGTTTTCGGCGGATTTGTTGCCCATGAAGCGATAAATGAAGGTGAAGGCGGCTTGGGAGACGAGTATGCCGGTGAAGGGCCCGTAGAAGAAGTAGGGGTTCTGCGAGATCGACTGCTGGTAACGGGATTTGCGGAATTGGAGGAGTACGTCAAGGTCGTAGTTTGCAGTTGCTGCGTTGGGCTGGAGATTGTAGAGTTCCGTGAATTGAGACATTTGGTTCAAGTAGTCATTGCCGCTGTGAAAAGGGTGTTAGAGCTAGTCTTGACTGGTTCATCAAGTTTGACCACTTACACCTGATAAAGGTCTCCCTTCACTGGCGACGAGTCGCTCTCATATTTGTTGTGAGAGTTGGTGATGCCCCCCGGAGTGCCGAGCAAGCCATTCAAAGGTCCGACCTCAAGAAGGTTGTTGTCTACTCCGCCAATGGACCATGCAAGTCCATTGCCATCAAAGACTGAACCGTATGTCGCGAGGAACCCGGCCAGGTCAAGGCCCATGCCATAAACTGTTTTCTAAGTAAGCATTCATATGGTAATTGAGTAGAAGACTATGTGGTATACCAGAGTTGGTCGCCTTAATGAATTGGGTAATCGACGCCCAGCCATCGTGAGGTAGGTAGTTGTGATTTGCCAAGGCATTCAGTCCAGGGCATGGACCGCGCAGGTCTGTTGCCGAGGGTGGGACAAAGGCGTGGGCGCCAGTTGTATCTATGTGTTGTGCAGCAGCGTTGAACCCTGGGGCAATGCCGTTGACCCTTTTGGCCTTGTCATTCGTTTCAGCAAACGGACAGCCTCTCTCCTCCTTGGCCTGAGCATCGGCATATGGACATCTCTTTTCCTTCGTCTGAGATTCAGCCGCTTTGGCCGCGGCCTCATACATGATAGCTGGAAAGGCGACAACACCCGTCATGGGAACAGCCAGTAGGCCGAAAGCTAATTGAGAGACCTTCATGGTTATTCTTGACTGTGTACGAGGACAAGTGCAGAACTTTGGAATGTATTGAACTTGAACGGGACCTGGGGGAGATAAAGCCGTTTGCCTCAAGTCAAGATCTTAAGAAGTGTTATATATGGCCCCCACTAGCAACAATTCCCCACGCCATAAGCTAGGCGATGTGGAGACGTAGAAGGACCGAGGCAATACAAAACAGAGAGACAAAGAGGAGGATGGAGTTCTTCGGAGAGTGGCTTGGGCATTGGCAGGCCTGTTCGCCGACAGCTTGGGGGCCTGGTGGCGACGAATCATCTTGCTGACTTCCCTGAGGGCCAAAGTACTCTAACTTGTGCAAGTCTGCCCAGAGACTCGAAAAGGATGGTGCTCCGCAAGGAACGATGAGGGACAGGACCGGCCCGTAATGGTCCAAGTATCGCAATACAATGAGGTCATGGTGTAATAGGTAGGTAGTCAAAGAACGATGAGTGGGTAGTCTTTTGAAGTTTGATGCGTTTGATGCGTGTGACAGGTCACCGGCAAGTGGTGGGACGTTTGCAGCTGATTCTCTTGCGCACGCACTAACCCTGAACAAGCCAAATGCTCGACAGTGCGTCCACGAATAGATTAGCGGGAACACCTCTCATCCACAGAGCTGAGAGACTGAGAGACTCCAACCCCCCGAAAGGAGGAATAAGTCCGTCCCGATGCCAGACTAAGACTGCATCTGTACATCTATGTACTGGGACATTCTAAATGCCGGGAAGGCTTTTGCACCTACGAAATACTGTATCTAATGAATAACGTATGTAGTACATACGGTATCAACGACCATTGGTGCTTCTGGAGCACCTCGGGAAACCATTCAGCTAACCGCTGCCACACCGCCCGTCGCTTTAATCCATCGACAGGGAGCTGCATTCGTAACCGGGAATGAACGGACATAGGGATGCGAGCCATTTGACAAGCTTCAAGGAAGCCTCTGACGAGAGTGGTTCATTTACAGCTGAAGCTTGAAACCTTATAACAGGTCTTTAGGAACAGTTTTCGGAGATGGCTTGAACTCAAGGAAGCCAACGAAATCCAAGTGTACCGTCACTACCCTGCATCGGAACAGGAACAGACTCAGAGCATCTATTCATCATGACACGAAAACAGTCTTCTGCATGTAAAGGGCTTGAACCCCAAAGGCCGTTGCAATGGTTGGATAAGGACTTAACTAAGGCAATAGCGTGGTCCAGATGTAGAGAATGAAGTCAGGGTAACAGTGCTGTTTGGGAATGAACAATAACAAAACCAATAGCGGCTTTAAGGCCAGTGCTCCCAACGTATGGCCTGAAGAGAGATCCTAGCGTGCGTGGCTTTAACGCCAGGTTCATTCCTGAAATCAGCAGACTCCACGACCGCATACTCGTGTATTGGTGCAATCGGACAACCATGATTTGTGCATTGCCATCATCCCCTGCATCATCTCTAGTAACACCGCCTATCCATCATCCAACAAAACCAGAACCCTTCCAACCCACGGTCAACAACAACAACAACAACAACAACAGCCAACGCTGCTTCATACCACCCTCTCAACGTCCACAAGTGTGGAAAAGAGGAAGGTTAAAGAAGATGGTGAAAAACAGAAAGGTAAATGAACGAACAGATAAAGAAAACCACAAAGCCCTTGGTAAGGAAGTAAATCAGCAGAGACGAGGGCGGCTTTCTGAGGAAGGAAGTCGCCAATAGAGTCAAAAACAAGATACACCAGGGAAGCTGATACTTGCAAAAGAAGCAATGCGATGGTAAGGCGAAGCGGGGGTGGTGAAGGTGAGTTGTAAGTCTGGCTATCTGGTTTTGGGGGGTCGACGGTTAGATCAGTGAATAAATATTGGTAAACACCATCTCATTCACATGTAAACCCCGTCTCCCCTTCCCTCTCCACTCCCCCTCTCGACGTCCTAGCGTAGGGTAAGTTGGATTGTGTTTACTCAAGGATTGTGATATGTATTCTTTGAGGTCGGACACGGGTTTTCTACGTCTGTGGAGATCTCGGGGAGGTGGGAAGGTGGATGGAGGGTGTGGAAGTGTTTTTGCGACTTTTAACAATGATCGAACATGGATACGGGATTATATGGGTGAAAGAGTGGTTTGTTTGATGTACTTGTAGCTCAAAAGAAAGAATTATTAAGCTCGAGCCTCATTTTTTTAAAAAAGAATCTTCACCTGTCCCTAGATCTCCAACCACAAACTCAAACAAGAAATTTCACACAGTCAGGCTTTTATATCGAGATACGGATTTCCCTGAATCCTGATCACGGTAACTCGGTTGCTGTCCTTCTACCGCCGAGATTTCTCCTATTCTAGGCTCGCGCCTAGTTCGGCGCAGTAGGCGCGACATACTTGTTTCGAGGAAGCGGTTGCGGGTTGTAGCTCTTGTCTGGGGAGACGGCGGCGCCGTTGACGAGCTCGGTGTCTTTGTAGGCGGGGTAGATGATTTGTCTTTGTGGAGTTTGATAAGTTAGTAAGACGATATGATATCCGATGGTGAAAATAAAGGGGCATTTGATGAAAACTTACCCTCCCGTAACAACACTCAGCGTCTGAAACCCCTGCCCAGGCCCAAACTGCCCGCTCCAAGTACTCCCAATCATATACGCCCCGCACGCGACACTATTATAGCTCTGGGTTTCGGCCTTGCCACCCGGTGGTGCAACAACGTCGTAGGCGCAGTCGGTGGGGGCGCTGCCGTCGTTGGTATTGATTTTGAAGGAGTAGGCGCAGTTGTTGGTTGCGTCGTCGCAGGTGCGGGTGAAGGATTGAATTGTCCATACTGAACGGGGGAGGAGGGGAGAGGCGAGGGCGGGGATGGAGAGGAGCGGGAGGAGGAGAAGGTGGGTGAAGTGCATGGTTGGTCGGGGTGGCGGTTGGTGGGAGAGGTGGAAGCCGAAGGTGGTGTCTGTAGTGGTAAAAGGAGATTTTGGGAATTGAGATTGTAGTGGAGGATGTAGAGAGAGATTATAATTGAGGAGATGCGCTCTTTATATAGTGAATTGGAATTTCTCGAGATGAAACACAAATACCAAGGACTTTCCCTGTGGAATAGCTCGTCATACGCAAGGGATCAAGAACACGAAGGATGCCATTGCTGTACCAATCACCGACAGTCATCAGCTAGAGACGAAAGCAAAATAGAAATAACTGCTTTCTGGATGTAACAGTTGCGGCGGCATTTTCCCGCCTGCTGCCATCATCGCAGGTACGCGTGGTCGAGGAACAAAGAATCACACGGTGCTTGTGATCAGGCTCGCAACTGTTACCAGCATTAGTTTCAAATAAAGGCAACGATCCGCGTACCATCTCGTATTGCCGTTCAAACGAATGGGGTCTTGTGAGTTGTTGATGGTACCTGCATACTCGAACCAGTAGCTAGGCGGAGTAGACCACCGGTGGAGTGATCGGCGATGAAGGGGATGAACTTGGTCAGGTTTCTCCCTGCGATGAGCTCGGAATGCGCCGGTCCCTCTCGTCCTCGCAGATGTATAGGGTGTGGTGTGACAATAAATAGCGGTTGGAGACTTGATGGAAGAGGAAGTTGAGAAAGTTGAGAAGATTTATGTGTGACAACGTCCGAGCGAGTTTGAAGTCACGGGTGTGGCTGTATTTAGAATAAGCCTCTCCCATCATCCTACAGTAGCTAGCGCAGAATCTCTGGCTTACCCCGCGGCTCGCCGACTTCTGCCCTGTTGAAACGATCTCAACCGCACTGCAAACCCTCTATTAAATAATAGATCAATCTCAGTCCTGAAAGGACATCGAAAGAAATCATTCTCAATTTTAGAAGACGAGTACTGCAACCATGGTCACCAAAACCCCCGCTTTTGAACAAGCCATCAAGGACAGCCGCAACTTAAAGGCCAAGCCTACCAACGACGAACTCCTGAAGGTGAGGCTGCCTGCCTCTCCGTATTTCCATTGCTTCGGTCATACGCATGGTTGATACTAATACGGCCATTATCTAGCTCTATGCCCTCTTCAAGCAAGGCTGCCAAGATCCATCCTTTGACAAAGCGGACAAGCCCGGTGCGTTTGATTTGAAAGTAAGCACTACCATCTTGGTGCCAACGTAAGATGCACTGCAGAGAGGACGGTGCTGAAATGGGAATCAGGGCAAGGCCAAATACAACGCATGGAAGGACGTCGCCGAAAAAGACAAGCTCTCCTCCGCAGATGCCCAGAAGCAGTATGTCAAGTTGGTGGGAGAGTTGAAGGAGAAGCTTGGTTTCGAGGGATAGATTTATAGGGTAAACGCTTCGAGGATTCGAAGAAGACTGAAATGCTTGAGGGGGACGGAACACTTGTGAATTAGGAGAGCTGTATTTTATTCGCAGTAAACGGGCACGGCCGGAGGTCAATACAAATCCTTAGCATCGATTTACGCTCAATGCTTGTGAAAATTGATCTGTCGTCTGCATGTCCACATCACCCAGATCCAAACCCCGGCCAACTTCTTCCCATCCAGTCCGGCTCATCGCAAGGTGCCGTCGCACACCAAGGCACCTCATCCTTTGCATACGGTATCAGTGGAAGATCATACGGCATTCGCCAACCAACTCGTGTTTTTGTGCTAGATTTGGCCCGCATATCATTAACCTGTATCCCCCCGTACTCTGAATCCGCTGCTTGCGCAATCTGGTTGGGATTGCCGTCTTCGAAGTCTGGCGTATCCTTCTTGAATACTGGAACCATCTCTACACTGTTTGTGATACCTTCATCCCATAAAGTCGGCCAGACAATGACCCCTATCTCATAGCTGCAAATTCTCACCTCTCCAGATGCGTTAGTTGCTGCACCCCATGCTTGCGTAGATAAGTTGGCTGATGTCATCATAGCCCAGTCAATATTCGTCATGGAGTCATCGGTGAAGCGTATATATGTCTTGATATGTGGCGCTGCTCGTTTTCTACCTGCTTCTCGGGCCGGGGCTGTTGAAGACAATGTAGCATTGTCTTGGTTAACACCGTCGCCCGCCCAATGGCAGAGCAATGGTCTTAGGTAATCGAGCTGTTTGATTTGCGCTGCGGATTGGGTCTTCATGTGAATAGAGTTACCTGCCGAATAGCCATCCAAAGACCTCCGGATTTCGTCTGCTGTTGGAAAGATTACCGAGAAAGCCGGCCTGGTTTTAGAATCGGTTGAAGTAGACAGAGCGTCGAAAAATGTGTTGGCCAGCCATTTCTCTCCGACGCTGGCGACAGAAGAGATCTGTACAACGATGTGGGACTTGCTAGAACGAGTTGGGAAACTCCTAAGGATCCTCTTCAAGCTAGGCCAGCCCCAGAGATCCTCCGTCTCCGGATCCGAGGCCCGCAGATTAATTTTGCTAGGTACGCTTGCCACCAGCGCGGCTTTGATACTGGTAAAGTCATGATTTCGAAGTTGGTTCACCAAGCTTGCGGTTTTTCCTGTCCCATAGGAGCGAAGATATGCTAATAGGTCATGTTTGAATCTTGCGCCGGTGCCAAGGGCTGGTAGACCTGATGCCGAAGCCGAGCTCATCATCGTTGGGAGTAAGGGAGACCTCCACACTGCTTGACACATCCTCCAGTCCTGAGCTATGAAGTTGGCTGTCACTATGACGACTCTAGACGAGATTTTAGTCTGCTGAAGATGCAGAGCGCTAGATAAAGAATTTCCATCTAATAACGTACTGAGCTTGATCATCATGGCGCGTTATGACGATCATTTTCGAATGATGTGTACCATATGCCTCTGGCATGTAAGCTGTGACGGCCCGGACATTGGGGTATCGATTTGCAGCTTCCTAAACCCAGAAGATCAGACAGCTTAATCGTGTACCAGAACGTTCTATGCAGGTGATCGGACGCCCGAGGTTCTTACAGACCCCAAGGTTCTGGCTTCGTGTTGTCTCACTTTGAATAATAAATAATAGGAATATGAAAAGGTACAATGTCTCTGCCATGATGCTCAGGATTGAAGATGTGCGAGATCACTTACATCAATACGTATCTTGTTTGAATCTTCTCTCTTCCACGAGCCGTGGACGATCTTTACCTGAACAAGATCTCGGATATCTTCGTCGAATTGAGCCCTAAGAATGCATTAGATATCTCGAATGTAGATCCTCCATCGTTGCGTCGTATCTCACATTACGAAATCGACATCGAAGAGATAATTGAAGAGCCAGCATTCTTTAATGAGAGGATCGCCTAAGATATCCTTGAGGCTTACAGTATCAATGTTACTAGAGGTAGGAAGTTCATCAACCGAACTAAGCTGTACTGGTGAAGGTATCATCTTGATTGTAGAAGACGAAACTGGTTTTTCTAGAGAAGAAGACGAGGGAGTGGAAGATGATTCATTAACAATATGATCGTGCTTTTTCTCAGGTAAGTTCTGGATTGGCTGGCGTCTTCTCATCACAGGAGGGCTGATAGACCTCCTCGTAGAATCAATTTCAAGCCGCGCGTTACTTGAACTTGCATCTTCATCAAGCTGCGGATCGGTGTCTGCTACAAGGCCCGAATTGGCTTTCCGCCGCTTTCTGCTGGTTTCAAGATCCATGGTAGGATGATTCATAGAACGCTTGAACATACTAAGGTAAAGTAGATAATTTCATGGCAAAGTGATTTAGAGTGAAATTTTACCGCTTCGTTTCCCGTTTCATATAGATAACTATGAAAATCTGCGCTAGAACTTGATATGTCATATCAGTTAACAATAACCAGTCTCGATGAACATGTTCAGATCAACAAATAGACTCATTGCTTTCGCGAGTTACTACCATCGTTAGACTTCACTTCAATTGCAGAGCTTGTGCGATAAGTAGAGTCAGGCAAAGACACATCAACATGGTCAACACTGAATTATCGTACCGAAATCGTCACTTGGTCTGATAGTTGACCCGGCTTGTCTGACTCTCGATTATTGTTTACGGACTTTCTGCACTGCTTTGCTCACTCTACGAGACTTAATACGTTTCAAACGAGTGTGCTCTAAAACTAGAAATCAATGAAATACTTTAAGTAATGACTGACGCCTCTTTCACAAAAATAACAGTGTTCTAAATTTTGCAAAATGCTATGTTGAACTTCCGGCATACATGGTGTCTCTAATTATTTCTTCGACTCCCATCCCACCCTCATGCATCTCCTACTGTGCAACCGTCACCTTCCGTACACAGTCCACAAGGCCTATCCTGCTTTGCAGAAGTAGCTGCTAATGGCGTCGTTGAAGGACCCATCGCCGTCGGAAAGGTTTGAATCTCCGGGATATCCCAGAGTGTAGGCCGCTCCGCTGCATCCATAGTCTCTGAAACGCAGCTCTCAGTCAGTACCACTGCGAATCTCAAATTTTACAAAGGCGACAAACTTGCTAAAGGTGCAAAGACTGCCCTCATCTGGCCCAACAGCGCTGACTTTATCATTGTAAGTTGAATCGAGGTTGACTGTTTAAAGGTTAGAAAAGACACTGAACAGGCATGGGATTGTCGCAGTCGGGTCGCGAGTGTGTCATACAAACATAAAACGTAGATATTACTGAACATACGATGTAGCACTGTTCATGCACGCATCTACTGCTCTTGGCTTACTTACTGCTGACCGCTGCCATGTTGATTATTCTGTCTGTGTTGACTTCGAGCAATATCCATCGTGATGGATTCAATCATCTTGATTCTGGTCAAAGACGTTCTCTTGAGTGAGACTGAGTTCGTATTCTTCGTTCGGAGATTCGGCTCTACATTCGAACGATAGGCTGAAAATGCTTCGAACCGAGTGTCTTCTTTGCCGGAAAGGAAATCTTTATCCCAGGATCATGAGTGCATTTAAACGTCAGGTAGGGCTCGAACTTCGGATTCGGAATTCCTGAATAAGCCATCACGAGTACGAGAGCAGCTTTGCGAAAATGTAGATACGCGAGTCGAAAATCTTGATGACGAATCTGTTAAGTACTCTCTACAAGTCTAGCTTAGTGATGAAATGGAAAAGCTAGTATTTTATGCGTAGCCATAACCGCATCGCTGGAAGAGATCTGCACGAGGGAATTTCGGACTGTCCTTGGACCTAGATGAGACTGCGATCGAGCCTGCCGATCTCGAAAGGACTAAGGTTTGACCCATTTTGCTTGCCGCAGTCGAGGTAGAACGATTGCATATTTCTTGAAGCCAATGAGGCCCATTAGTGATCTAGTTGACGCAGGGCTGGGGTGTGGACTGCTTATGAGAAGCATTGTGCTGGGAACGGGTCCTTTTCTTTTCCGGTATTTGAGATACAATTATAGCGCATTTTGATGGGATTGAAAATGCCAGATAGAAGACGACGGAGCTAGAATGACGTTGCCATAACCCCGAGATAGAGAATTATAGTTCACGTGATAGCATTGTGCCTGCCTTTCAGACACGGGTGAGCCTGGTATGAGATTAAACACTATCTTATAGAAGAGCTAAAATCAAGAACAAGCATGGTAAAAGACAGACAGAGAACGGACTATGTCAAAGGATACTTCAATCTTCGTCGTGTCCCCTGGTTGTCATCATAGATCGAAGAAGCATCCAATAGTAACTAATCTCAGGTTTCTTTTTCTCATATGTACAACTTCCAGAAATGCTGTAATCTTTTTTCCATACAAGGAAGCCACCCCAGCCTCTTATTTCACACCTACCACAAAGGTCAGTCTCATACCCAACAACGAGCACCCATCTCTCAAACCTCACCATTTGCATGCTTCTTTTCATACTCACTAATCACCTTTACCTTCGCCGCACTCCCACTCTCGGGATCAAACGTATACCCCATCCACTCCCTCGCCAGCCTTCTCGCCAACTCAATCCCCACAACCCTCTGCCCCATACACAATACCTGCGCATTATTGCTCAGCACGGATCTCTCGACACTGAAACTATCATGTGCCGTCACTGCTCTTATACCAGGGACCTTGTTCGCGCTGATGGCGACGCCGAGACCCGTACCACAAATCAGGAGGGCGCGGTCGGCGTCGCCAGATATAATCAGCTTGGCAGCGTCCACAGCGACGTGCGGGTAGGCGGTCTCGTCTTCGTTATGAACGACGCCGACATCGATGACTTTGGAGACTCGAGGGTCTTTTTCGAGGTCCGCTTTGATGATGTTCTTGTAGGAGAAGCCAGCCTCATCGCCACCTACGGCAATACGAAGGCCTTCAGATGACATGGCAAGTATTCTGATTCAAGGAACTAAATGGTTTGAGAAGAATTGGAATGAGATCTTGGATGGTCAGACGGATGTCTGAGAACAAACAAAACTTGTCGAAGGTGGGGTTGGATTTGGAAGGTCTGCCGGGCTATGGCGTTGGCGGGGCAGCCCTAATAAGGTAGGCATGCTAGGCTAAAAGTCCCGCATCGACATCAGCGTGTCCAAATCGACAAGCTACCTGCTGAGGCGCTCTGTATTGTTATCGATTGAATTGCTAACGCGGACACACTTGACTACTCGCCATCAAGCGTCATGGCTCCGTTACCATCTCCCCTCCCTCCACGCCTTCTCGGCGTCTCCCTAAAGATGTACTTCGACCTCCCCCAGACAACGGCCTACACCACCGCCCTTGCCTCCCTCATTCAACAATCTCACAACCTCCTCTTCCTCATACCTTCCTTCCCCGCCCTTCCGGCCTGTTCTTCCCTCCTATCCAAATCATCAATTCTCCTGGGCGCCCAAAATTGCCATTGGGACGACAGCGGTGCACATACAGGCGAAGTTAGTCCGAAGATGTTGAAACAGGTGGGATGTACGATAGTGGAGCTTGGGCATGCGGAGAGGAGAGAAGAGCCATTTAGGGAGGGTAATGAGATGGTGGCGGCCAAGGCGAAGGCCGCAGTGAGGAATGAGTTGGTGCCGTTGGTGTGTATTGGGGAGAAGGGGAGGAGCAGTATTGTGTCTGAGGGAGTGGGGATCGCCATAAGAGAATGTGGCCCGCAGGTAGCAAGCGTGTTGAATGCAGTGGGCCCGGACGTAGACGTGATATTTGCCTACGAGCCCGTATGGGCGATTGGAGCAAAGCAGCCGGCGAATGCGGACCATGTGCTGACGGTTATGAGGCAATTGAAGGATATGATAAAAGGGATGGGGAGGAAGGGAGAGGTGAGGATCCTTTATGGAGGGAGTGCGGGGCCGGGGACTTGGAAGGATTTGAAGGGAGAGGCGGATGGCTTGTTCTTGGGTAGGTTCGCCCATGACGTCGAAGCATTTAAAATGGTCGTTGAGGAGATGGATGAGGACTGAGTGGGAGGCTGGAGTTGTGCTGATATCCAAGTTGCTGCCTTTGCTGAGATGATATGTCATCATATGGCTTTTGAAACAGAGGAAGCTGATTTACGAATTATGGATTGCAAGTGCTATGCCTTGCATGGCCACGAGCTTTGGGATCGCGAACAGATCTACAGCTACCTCCGCATTCCAGGTCAAGTCCCTTCCCAGATTGTAAGTTTCTTTTCGTCTCCTTTACCTTTTCCCGTTCTTTCTTTTAAAGACTACAAAGCCACGAGTATCCAACCTATTCATGGGACCCAACCACCTTGATCCAATGGTCTTATGCACTTTTATAATGGTATAATCCACTTCTACATATAGAATATTCTTGTATTAGGGCAGAACATGGTTGCCAAAATGAGACCAGTGGAAGAAATAGTTTATTTAAGGGTGACAATGTGAATGACTGGAAATCGCACACCTGCGTTCCGTGCTATGAGAGTGCTGTCGTTCGACATCGTTGCAACGCTATGTCGGTATAAAGCCAACAGTCTCATTTGTATGCAGGTCATGGTTACTAACGTAGCCCGCCATTCTTGTTTTCTAGATGGAATAAACACAAGACTCAAGTAGGCTGACAAAGCTGTTATTCTAAAGTGAGGGTTTGATACAAAATAAGTTCCTATACTCGCTGTTCTTTCCCATATGTTTGATGCCTTGTTATGTTTTTGCCATCTTCGTGATCGAGCGGCATCTGCGTGATCGAGCGAAGATATCCCTCAAACAAGGGCAAGCTGCGATAGTTGTACGTATGACGCACTTACAACGTGACTCGATTGACCAAAGTGCAAGAATATAAGAACGGCGGACTTACAACATGAAAAATGTTCATTCCTACCACCATACACCACCAATAGTCGATAGAGGGATACGGTATCGGACACGCTCGATACCTTGATCATATTCACTGCAAACCCAAATCAAGTACAACGTGTACGTTCCTCTCCCGCGGGCTGAGTCTTCAGACCCTAATATGTCATCTCAAACAGTTACGCCAGCTCCTTGCAGATTTCAGTCGGGATATGCAAGCTGAGGAGCTTGATCCTGTGCAATAGATGATTTATGGCTGACGTAAATGTTCAACAAGACGATTTTCTTATTTGACCCGTGAGCAAATCAGCCCTTGATGCCGTAGATGTTACCTGTTACATGACTGGGCCCTTTCATATGATTAGTTTCCAAGAGCTAAGCGCTAGCGGAAGATATCGGGATGGCCCACGATTCTCTCAACTGCACCGCTCTATAAGGCAAGCTTTGGTGCAGACAATTGAGGGTTCGCAGGTGGTGGCATGGGTTGTAGGTTGTATCAATCGTCCCATTGGTGGAAACGGCACGTCAGGATGGATTGAAGAAGGGGGATAAATGGAACGATACAATCTGGAAAAGTACTGAACAATTCAAGATATCGGATCCGGATGTTACATCTAGATCTGTCCTCGTTCGTGTGAAGCCAACATTTCCAGCTGTTCTGGACTAAAATAAGTTTATTCATGGGGCCAGGATGTAATAGATCAAGGTGTTGGCCACCTCTCATCAAACAACACACACTCGTCTTATTTGTGTTTGGTACCTAGATGTTATCAGCTACAATGACAGAGTAATGAATTTGGGAGAGCAAACACTCCAGAAGGGTATAAGACCCATTTGTTTGCAGAAAGAGTGGCCTCTTTATTGTTGAACTGTTGTATGCTAAGTATAATCCATGCCAGCATGAGCTCAGCTTCAGCCAACGCAGGACCAAATTACATTTTGCCGTCAGTCAACGTGGGATCAAGTTACATAGAGTATCTGGTCGTAATGACTGTGTATCCTGGTAGATTACAGAGCGTATGTTCTCCCTCATCTTCTCCAAGTTTTTGTCCTAACGCGTGTCACGTAAATCAGTTAATGCCAATCATTCATGACTTCAGCAACATCATTAAAAATGAGCTGGAGGGAGTACTGCGATTTGAAGTCCATTGTGTGGCCGAGTCGAACAGACTTTTCTTCACGTATTTGTGAGTAATTAGCTTTTTGGGGCTTCCTGGACTAACAATTAACTAATATCTTGTTTGCGTGACAACATCAGATTCAGAAACCGAGAAGCTTACAGCAGCTTTCAGCAACATCCAACGCGAGCTTGGTTTCACAGTAGGGTGCAGGCGGAAAATTTGGTACAAAGCATTGATTTAGAGATTGAGCTGAATCTTATTGCTGGGTATCGATATAACATCTAGGCTTCGGGAAACGAAGATGTAGGAGCGAGGGAAAGCAAGGGTCGGCAAGTGTTCCCTTGACCGTGAAGTCGGAAGGGGAAATCGAAGATTTCTATTAAATAGCGTTCGTCAAAACGGAAATGTTAAAGTTCTTGCTCCTGGATTTTCCTGAATATCAGACGGCGTGTAATTCTGCGCCGTGGGCCGATAGCTGACACCGTCGGTTGAACGTCTCGTTGCGTCTAAGTAGAGTAAATCTACAAATCGTAAGCTGAATAGTAGTTCAACTACTTCAACTAATTTCTCGATCTTCGTCTGACAGAATATTTGCGGAACTATGCCATGCTTGATTGGAAATCTCAGGCGGTTATCCTTTGGATGCTACTTTCGCAAGTGAAATCATTATTTTTACACAGACCAAACAAGTTGTTCAGGCGGGAACAATTGCTCAATATACTTAGATGAAAGGAGCTTTGGTAGCTTTGGTAGCCACTGTAGCTTGCTGTTCGTGGAAAGAGAACCTTAACTCTTGATGGCGGCATGGGCGGGAGGCTTGACTCCATTAGCGCTAGGATATCTACCTTACCTTACCTAAGGTACCTTAAGTACTTTAGATGAAATAGGTACCTATGTGCCTCACAGCCTTATGAGACATCTGAGCTTAATGTTTGGTTCCTCTGCATCATCTCATCGCTTTTTGCAACTACAGTGGGTCGTAACGCTGGCACGAATATTAAGAACGAAACGTTTGGTCTGTGACCACGGTGCAGTGACGCAGAAGACTCAACAATGCCTTGCAGAACAACAACTTTAAAGTGATCCTTGGATAACAAAATAACAAATGGTATGTGTTGCACCAGCAATTGAAGAGCATCGACGTCACTAATGCCAATTCTAATCCAGAAAGCGGCTAGACAATCTCACTAAAAAACCCTGGCCATGCACTCAAAAGCCACACAATTCGGCTTCCATGAACATCAGCGTACCCTCGCTTTGACCGTCACCTTTAGAAGACTTCTTTACTGTTTACCAAGGTACTAAGTATCGGTATCTCATTTCATCAAACGCACCTTCCTCCAAAAGCTGGATTGTTCGGTTCGTCATCGTGGCTTGCAAAGGGAGAGGAGGCGCTGAGAACAAGAATCCTCGTGTGTTCCACGTCAAAGATTCAATGGTCGGTGCGTGCCCCGTTATATAGCCACCGGAATGGCCGAACGCTTCGAAGAAGGATCCGGCGACGATTGTCATGACCTTACGTTTCAGATGCTTCAATGTGTCCGTGAGGAAGTTCGTGCCGTGGTGGTGCTCAATGAGGTCAAGGCATCCTAACGATCGAGGTCCAATTTTACCCATGCCTCGACGATCATCGAGAAAGACTGTCATACTGCCGAACAGCTTCCCTTGTGCCGGCACATTTCGGAAGAGCGATCGAAGGTCTAGGATCTCGCCATCAATCACGGTCTGGAAGTACATAGTGAGGTGGGACTTCGAGTTGCCAAGCATACTCAGCAGTCCCAGTATATCCGCAACTTCATCGTAAAAGTATATTTGGACACGACTGCTCGATTTGTGCATCCTCACACCATCAATAACACTTTTTGGCGCTTTGGCATCAATGAAGACCGAGTGCTTCATCTTCGGCAACGCCAGCGGAACCACACTTGCCAGAATGCTTGTGCCTATCCCAAGCTCGGTGTCGGAACATATCATGCCTAGAAAACGTGAGTTTCTCTTGGCAACCAAATCTCGTTCGATCTTGAAGACCTACCTCCAGTTTTCCCAGATTGCTTGGTAATGGACGGGTACAACTTTGCCAATCGGTGCTCAAGGGCCACAAAAACATCAAAAGAGCCGTAGAACCACCTAGCGGAACCGGGCCCTACGCTATACCGCTGCAAACCTTTGACCGCCGCTGTCTTTACCTCCTTTTCAGCACCATACTTGTGGAAAATCAACGGTTTGTACGAACGAAAAGACTTGACGTAGTCGAGGAGCTCGGCATCTACGGCCCTGGACTGGCTTTCAGCAATAGGCGAATGTACATCTGTTCTGTCTAGAAGGCTTTTATCGAAGTCGATGTGTCTCGCTCCGTTTACCCTGATCTTCAAACTCACTGCAACTGTTGTTGATAATAAGCGGTGAATGTTTGGCCAGGTTGTGCTGGTAAACACATATGACCGCACGCGCTAACCTCTGGTTGAGAGTTTAACCCCCTCCATATTTCCAAGTTTGGGTGGAGCAGAAATGAAGACAGTTGTCTTACCAAAAGGGAGTCACAGGAGGCACTCCGCCCACTATAGCCATGTCGTACTTCAAAGCTTCAGTATGGAAAATTGCTACTTGCCGCACAGTTCCTTCAAGATAATCAGCATTGCTTTCAACCAATAGTGCAACTGAGGTCGGGAACCACTTGTTTTGGGGTCATAAACATCAAATTGACTTACCTACCGGGAAACAGATCATGGGCGACCCTGGTGCCGAAAGGACCCTTGAGCTTTGCCGCTACATAATTTGATTTTGCCAATACTATTCGCATCCTTTCTTCTACTAATTTTGGTTTCATCAAGATGGTCAGGAAGCGTAGGAGGACTACTGTCGATAATGACTCGGGGCCTTGTAAACTGAGCGCCTGGCCTTGCTTGCGTAGTGCGTCGGCATGTATGCCATCTGCCAGAGCGAAGCCACCGGTGCTACTGACTCCTTTGAGAAGGTGAAAGTCATAACATCTACCCCAGCGAACGGACAATCATATCCGAGATTCTGCCAACGATTGAACGTGCCACGACCAGCAGAATCAATCGACATATATGAGTGTGCTTCGTCAACAAGCAGGCAAAAGTTGTATACTCTCTTCAAAGCTATGAGTGCAGGCGCAGGTGACATAGAGCCTTCCATGCTGTATAAATTTTCACAAATTAGTGACATTATCAACACACTTGCAGCAACACACCATAGTTTAGACTGACCTATAGATTTCTTCTACCGCTACACATATGAAATTGGATGGTGCCTGTTCTCGATACATCCTGAGTTTATACTCTAGGTCTGCAATACCGTTGTGCTCGAATCAATGCACCTTTGCTTCTTTCTGGTAAAAGCATCCGGTGAGCGTTGAATTATGGGCATCGCGGTCACGCAGGAAAACCATTTGACAGCCTTGTACCTTCGCAATATTCGCAATCGATTCAAACGCAATGAGTTTAATACCGAAACCAAATGGTGCTGTTATACAAGCCTCGAAACCCATGTATTCTGCACATGTTTTTCTTAATCTCTCTTCCAAGGCTGGCGGTGCTGGACACCAAGGAAGGGTGCGTATCGCTGATTCTATAACGTTTTCCATGTCATGCTCGAGCTTCGAAAACCCTGCATAATTACTGGAAGCACAGCTGAGGACTTCCTTTTCCGGGAATCCGGTGAGATCGTCAAGCAATTCCCATTGTGGTATCGATCCTGGGATTGTCCTGACCGTCATTCGATTATGCGGACCAGAAGTCACGAGGCGTGGATCTGTACGCGCAGCCGGTATATACTGGAATTTCGTTGGCTTTCGACCAAAATTGATCCAGCGAAGAAACTTACGAAGTAGTGTGTCATAAAAGCGTTGGATAATAAAGGCCGGTACCAGTTGAATGATGAGATATCTCTCCATACTTGTTTGCACACGAGTACGAAACTTCACACAACGAACAGGATTATTTCACTGTACATTACTGGGGGTTCCACCGGCTTTATGAGATCTACAACGGCCGTCTTTACAGCGGCTGGTACCTCTGAGAACGTAGAAACCCTAAAGTCATGTTGGGTAGGGAGAGTTATTTCGTCTGAAAGCGCTTTCTCGAAAAAGACTTCTGGCGTTTTGGGAGGAGTTGGTGCCGCGAGTTTTGCACGTAGCAGGATATGCTCAAGACTTTGGGGTTTCGGCTACATCAACTCAAGCTCACCCTTTGGTGGCGTGCTTGGAGGAACCATAATCTGCTGAAAGCCCATGATGAGGATAGAAAATGGTCGACAGCTGGAAAAAGGAATAATGAGAGAAAGTGTCTGGTAAGTCTTCGTCTCGTGGATCTAGCCTGACTTAAGTTCACGCCGATGTGGCACACTGATGATGCACACTGATGATGCACAAGAGTTACAGATGCAATTCGCTTATGTTCAAAAATCCGGAGTTTATTCTACCACACAATCTTACAAAATGCACCGACTGCAGGGGTACAACGATGACCCCAAGCTGATGGGTCTACCATGTGTTACGGCTTATGCATAATCGACGGTATAATTTCACTAGTCTATTCCAATGAAGCAGGAACTGCAAGGCACGCCAGGATAGTATTCACCTCCACGTGTAAGCCTAGATGTCGGAGGATGACAGAAGTGGATACGGACATGCGAATCGCTTCGCCGTCTACGAGGGGATTGACCTGACTAATGTACCCAAGATAATTTGGACTGCAGGTTGATCTATTCCAGATCCAATATTTATTCTCCTGGATACCGAGGTTTATACTGATCAGGATAGACTGAGCGATAAGATGCGGATGGCCTAGAGATCAGCCTGGGCCTCTACATATTCGGCTCGGTGAGCAGCCGAAAAGCTTGGATGTTATGATACAGTAAGACCAACCGGGTAGCGCTTACGATTATTGCGGCTGAATTTGGACACCCGCCGAGGTTAAGTAACCACGGCGTTTATCCCTTTCCTTACACCATTCCCGCTCAAATCTGTCAGCGGCGTGTATACACTTAGGATTCTCGGCCCGAACGCCTTGAAGAGCTGTCTTGTACGGATCAGAAAAGGTAGGAGGGTGAGACGAATATCATGACTGCAGTGCTATCCTGTTTCAACCACATGGCTGTCAACGAACCTCGGGAAGGCACTCGATGATGCTGCATAAGTCTCAGATAACGGACAGTAATTGGCGGTCCTGACCCGAAGCTGTGGGATCTATCATGGTAATGCTCCTTGTGCTAGAATGGGACGTGGTCGTACCTTATATTGACCCTGTTTTGTTACAGAGTGGCTATTTCTCTTTACGCTGCACCGTAGTCTCTATTAATTCGCATTCGTGCTAGATTCTATATAATTTTACAGTTCTTGACGTGTCTTGCTTCTTTGACCGTTGTCTTTGTCTCTTCGCTGGACTGAAAAGTTCCAATTTCAATAATGACAGCAGCACTCTACAACATCACCTCCCCTACTGATTTTCCGCCTCTCCCAATCTACTCAGCCTCCGTTCAAGCCCCCCTCCTCCCCTTCATTAAAGACAAATACCTCATCGCCGTCGCCCCCGTTATAGCCTACTGGGCATTCTCCCTCTTCTTCCACTATGCCGACGAATGGGGTTTCTTCCAGCAATACCGTTTGCACACCCCAGCGGAACTCCTGAAAAGAAACCGTGTGTCTATGAGAGATGTGATCAGAGATGTACTGTTGCAGCACGCAACGCAGGCGGTGTTCAGCGGGGTTATTGCTTGGTTCGAGCCTGATACGTACATTGGGGGCGAGGAGTATGATATCAGGGCCTGGGCGCAGAGGATAAGGATAGCACAGAAAGCTATTCCCTACGCTTTCGGTGATTAGTGTTGACGGTCTCACTATGGCGAAGAACGTTCAGTCTGGGTTTCCGACCGTTGCTGGTCTATTAGCGGGTGGACGATACCCGGCATTGGTGCAGCCTGGCTTCCAACACGCAGTAGCGACGCTCTTCCTTGACTCTTGGGAATACTGGATGCACTGAGCGCTCCACCAAAACAAGTATCTCTACAGTAAAGATTCTTACCCTTCGAACCCAAAACCTTGCTACAAGAAAACATAATGCTAATCGACGCAAAGAGAAAATTCATTCCCGCCACCACCTCCTCTACGCTCCCTACGCCTTCGGTGGCCAGTACAATCACCCCCTCGAAGGCTTCTTCATGGACACCGTCGGCTCCACCCTCGCCTACCAAGTCGCACGCCTCAACCTCCGCCAGGGAATCTTCTTTTTCATTGCAAGCAGTCTCAAAGTTGTAGACGACACCCTGGGACCCGCTTCAGTTTATGACGAAGAACAATGCGCCGTATCATGATATCCATCATCAGAATTGAGACATGAAGGTATGTCTCTGCTGCCGCCCCAGGGGGGTGGGAAGGCTGTGGGGAACAACGATACTAATATATGGGGGCGGCAGTCCAACTTCTCGCAGCCATGGACTAGCGTTTGGGATCACATCTGCGGAACCGTGTGGACAAAAGACGATATCGAAGAGCGCTATGGGAAGTCTCGTTCCAATGCTGACAAGATGATTGAGCATGAGGGGAACATTACTGAGCTTAAGCTAAATGCGACGGTAGCGAAGTAGACATGTGGGTTCCTGCAACGGGGAGGATGCAAGTGATAGGAAGAGTGGGTTTGAGGAAGGGAGGATGCGACTTTGGAAAAGACGAGTATTGTAAAGAATCCTTTTAAGCCTTCATGTAGCGTGTTAGCTGGAAAAGAATCTCCGGCGTGCAAATAGTCTAGCCGGGCGTTTTTTTTCTTCCCTGCTCGAGATCTACTACACATATCACTCTCGCACCGAAAATCCAACCCCCTGCACCACATTCACTCGTCCCATCCTTCCAAACAAATTCCACCCCTTCCCAATTACACATTTACCCCTCTCGTCCAGAATCCCCAATCCTTCCAATCACCCCCCGCTATAATCCCTCTCGACATCCACTCCCCCCTCTCGACAAGCGCAGCAATCTCTTTCAAATCCTCAAGCTCTGCACATCCCCCCCCCTCCTGATACGTATCCAAGCGTTATTCCTGCCTTCTTACCGTGGGGCAAGGGCATGGATTAGAGGATGCGGGAACTAGTAGCGGTTTCGAACAGCGATGGTATGAAGCATAAAAACAATGACAAGTTGGACGAGTTGACCGAACACACCAGTTTTTCGGGTGTACCATGAAGTGGCGGAAGGTTTGTTCTTTCTAGGGAGTGTGCGTCTAAGGGATTTTGGGATGCTTATGATCGATGGATAGACAGCGGTTTTTTACAAGGGAGTACTGGCATTGGTTTTGGTGTGTTTGGGTAGGACAGGACGGGGCGAACGGGCTGGGAGAGAGGGGAGATGGAGATGGATGTATTCATTTTGGTTGTTTTGGGGTGCCCTTTGGAGGAATAGAGGGGAGGTAGAGGAAAGTGGGGGAGTGGGAGATGCTTGATTATACGTATGCTAGGGCCAAGGATTGATTTTCCCTGCAGAAGGTGGATGTTGGATTTCGGTTCTGAGGGATGCAAAACCCGCTTTTCGGTAAAGCTGCATGCGTCATGTAATGCTATATAGCTCGAGGATTTGGACGAGTCTCGAGGGAAGTATGATCGGGAGCTTGCTTTATACGTAGCAGCAAATGTTGCCCTCGAAATCTGTTCTTTCTGTATCAAGATCTGATATCGGGTTTCCTCGGCTAGATATAGGTGTGACGAGCAGATATACATTGGTGTGTGACTGGCTAAGAATACAGGAAGAAAACGAAGGCTATTGACGGTGTGAAACTGGCCTTTCTAGCGCCTGAATACATGGTATGGCCTAGTCCATCATGTCCATGAAGGAGTATATATAAATAATGTCGACGCTTAATCTGACTGGTTCGGTCGCTGGATTTTCCAACCCAGGGGTTTGTTACGGGTATCTCTATGTCCACTCCCTAGATCGCACTTATTAGCCACCCGCTTCTTTCATTCCACCTGAAAGAAGGACCTACCAATCATGCTCCACCCTCCACATATCCCCTAGCCCCAGCTTTGTCTCTCCCAAATTGCATCCGCGATGCCCCCACTTCTCCTCATAGACCTCCGTGCCGACATGAATCGTCATCTGCAACGCCTTCTCAAACCCAGCCGGATCGTAGTAGAACGGCTCCCCCTTGCCGCCACTCTGTCGCTTCTGCCAACTATTCCTATACACATCATCGCGCTTCTCTTGCGCCATTTGCTCGAGGCGATCTTGCAGGTCCTTCCATTGCTGGCTACCGCACTCGTCTTCCTCGGTTTTGGCAAAATAGGCGGCATTGGGGCCGTCGGTACCATTCCCGCGCTTGGTGTTGCTGGGGGCGGCGCTGCTCTTCGGGCGGCGGCGGTACAGCACCTCTAGGTCGTCCATTGAAGTTCCCACATCGAATACCTGTCCTGCGTCCGCGATGGGCGCCTTCAGCCCGGCCATGGCGATCCGCGAGTGCATATCGCAGTCGGTGCTGTAGTACCCGATCATGGTGTCCCAGCCTCCGATCTCGACGAAAGCGGCCGTATTGACCATGGCCAGCCAGTCATACGAGAAGAACTGGATCGCCCATCTGTGGTCGCGACCTTGATCGTCCTTTTTGTAACCAGGCTCTTGCGTTTCCCTGATCACGTCGACGGCACGCATGTAAAGGGACTTGTACGGGACTTGGTCTTCGTGCGACTGGGCAACGACGTCCATGTGGCCCCAGAAGTAGTAGGAAAGGTTGTTGTTGATGGCCTCGGAAAGGTAGAGATTTTGGAGCTGGGCAAAGGTTTGAAGGGAAGGAGTAGTGATGACATTAACGCCGAGGATTTTAGTGAGACGATTGTAGTCCAGGTAGAAGGGGTTTTCGGGGGTGAGACGGCCGTGCTTGTTGGAGTCCATTGTGCCGGTATTTTCGACGACGTAAATATCTTCGGGAGGCCATCCTGCTGTGATGTAGCTGACTATAACCTGCTGCAGTAAGGGCCAGAACCTCGTAAAGCCGATGAACAGTCTTGTTGTCTCTGCGACATGTGGTGTTGGGGGCCTATTCCACGATGGAACGGGAGGGAGGTCATTGGGAGACTTGGCCTTGGCGGCTAGAGGGAAGAATTCGGGGAGCGGAGAGGGACCTGGTGTTTCTATGTCTGTCTTGTAGATGGGAAGTGGTCGTATTTCTGGTTTATCTGGTGTGCTGGGGTTGGGTTGAGGATCTCTGCCTAGCGACAGACGGAGGAAGAGGAGGCTGAGGGCTGCAAAGCCAAGGGCCAGAGGGATGCCAATGTATCGCGACCTCACGGATAACACCATGCTTTGTACCAAGCACTGGACGAAGGTAGTCCAATGTGTAGGAAATCTATTTCGTAAAGCAACCACAGATAACCGGACTTTAGAGCAGCGCCATAGCTCTGCAGTTAGTTCAGCCGCAGACTTCGATTCGCATGATCAGATGGAGACTTTTCCTCTTGCCGTTTTGTGGATTCAAATAGAACACGGTCTGAGCCTTCCTACCTAGATAGAACTGAGCAACATATTCAAGCTTTTCTTCGCTGAAGCTGAAGGAAGTCGAGAGAGAGACTCCAAGGTACCGTGTACTGATGCAAGCATCTTCTGAGCCAATCACGTGACAGCGTAGGAGGTATCCATTTACCCGTCAGTTATACGGCCCACCTTCAGATCTACAGCTAAACCTATTATGGTAGAAGCTTAACCTTTATGGGTACGGGAACTAGTGTTTAAAGTATTAAGCCCGACTCGCCGAGCCAGTCAGAAGAAGGCTGTAACCCCTTTTCTATTTTCAACCTTCGTTCGATGTATTTACTACTATCTATCTTGTTAACCTCCTTTTGTAGTGTAACAGGTACGGTATCCAGCTCTTCTGCAATGTCAAACTCGCAACCTCGTGGGGGGATTTTGAAAGTCAATAGAACTGTAGGGGAACTTCGAGACTTAAGGTATTGAGGGGTATTGAGATGAGGTAAAACAATGTTCTGTGCTTACTACGGTATCTGGGGTAATTGTTGTTAGCGCGTGGCACAGCACTATACCTAATTGAACATAGCCTTTATGCAGTTTATCCAAAGTACTATATATGCTTAATATCCAGTCTGCTTTCCATCTGCATCAATAACGGCCTGACAGCGAGCTGGCATGGAGCCAATTAGCTCATCTAATTGCTCCGGAGTGACTGCATCCCAGGCCTCCCTCACTGCGTTTCTTAGGGTATTGTAGGAGAGCTTGTCCTGATCACCATAATGCTCCTGTATCCAGTCCTTCATAATGTTCCACACAGCTTCGATGGGGTTCAAATCAGGTGAATATGGAGGCCAGTCTATAACGCGTATACCTCTATCCTCAAGCTCTTCTCGAGTATATTTTGCTGCGTGCCCGGGAGCATTGTCCTGCATGAAGGAGAGACCCTGTTTCATTCTCATCCAGCCGTGTATAACAGGTACAATATGCTCACAATAGGACTTCTTGTTGATTTTACCCCATTCTTTCTCCCAGAATACACAGGGCCCTTTCGTTGATCCCGAAAAACATTCCCAAAACATTCATTCACCCTTTCCCGGAAGACGAGGCACGATACAGGTGAGATCGTACTCTTCGTGAGATCGTCTAGTGACTCATATTTTGCGATGACGGCTGCCGTTGACCCACGTTTCATCACTTCACAGTATAGTTTGCCACTGTTCCTTGATTCAGTTAAGATGCTCGTGTGCTCAGGCTAGTCGAAGTAATCGATTTTTCTTCGAAATTGAAGGCTTTCTCCTTGCTATTCGTCTGAAGAATTCTTCCTTTTTAAGTGCTAAACGTATGACATCTTCAGAAACATCTCATCTCAGCTTTCAAGAAATGACTTTATACGACATCTGTCGATTCTTCGTCGAAGCACATACAAATTCAATTAGAAATTGCAGAGAATCGACGTCGATAGTAGACTTTCGTTCTCGTAAATGTCGTTGCGAAGTGAGTCGTACGAAGCATGCATATTGAATCTGACGAAGCGTGATTTTCATGAATTCGGCTATTTTGAAATATTTTCATTCAATGCTTCGTAGAATTTGAGTCTGAAGTCGTAAATCGCGTGTCAACTTCTTCTGTTTAGTAGATGTAGTAGAAGCTTTCATATTGATATAGATAGAGAGGTGAGTAGGTAGGTAAATAGGTAGATGTACGTAGATGCGTAGTAGCTGACTGAGAAAGAAAAGCTGAATACTTTGCTCGAAGCTAGTGAAGCTAGCAAGGGGGTTAAGCGAATGCATTAACAACAATTACCTCGACAAGGTAGTAGATACTAACTATTCGAACATTCTTACTAGTGATGATGATTGTATGCTATATTTAGAATGAGTCGTATAACTGACGAGTAAATGAATATGCTTAGGTAGTATTCCGTACTGCTAGCTCTGTGATTAGTAAGATACCTAAGGTAATTTCCGCTTCGAGCCCTATAGGGCTGACGCTAGAGAACTCAGAGTTTTCACCTTCTTTCTCTTGAGAATGCAGATCGACAGATCAACACTAACGATTGAGATATCAACGCTAACGTTTTGCGCTAGACTTCTCGTTGCACGACTGAGTCATTTCAAAATTTTCATGATTCGTTGAACTCTTTTTCATTCAATCATCAATCAATAATACACAATCATTACTAGATTGATCTTGAATTAATAATTGATAAAAAACAATCACAACATATACACAACAAATCTTGAAAAAGAGCACTACATGCAAGACAGAGTGAATCTAGAGAACAGTCAAACGACGATGAATTGCACGAGTCGCAGCAATGCAAGTTCGAAGATGATTGCAAGCGACGTTGACATGTCACAAGAAAACAGCGACGTGAAGTTGCAACGCTCACGCAACGACGAAGAAAAGATAGCTGACATTATTGATTTACTAATAAAGACATCAACATTAGAGAAAGAGATGAGCAAAGATTACTCATGAAAAGAAATAGCACTGAAGCTGATGCATCATCTTCAACTCGATTCAGAAGAAAAACATCATATAATTCAGAATGCATTCATCATGAAGAATGTGCAGAAATTGAAAACATCAGTTCAACTGCTAAGCAAGCAGTTACAAATGCAAAGAAATACGTGTCTCTCATTGAAAATCATGTCATGAGCAAACATGACAAGAGAAGAATTATCAATGAGAAAGCAATGTTTCAAAGAAGAATCATCATCACTTTGCAAGAAATGCAAAGTCATGATAAAAATAGCAGACAGAGAAGAAATAAAGAAGATGCAGAAGAAGATCATCAAGCAAATTCTTCAGAAAATAGCAGACGTGTCAACAAGTCAACAAAATCTGATTATGTCTCTTTGCAAGCTGAATAGTGAAGACATCTTTCTTCATGCAGTCAGCTCAGATGCACAAGCAAATCTGAAAAAGACTTAAGAATGAGCAAAAGAAATTGTGAACTTGACATGCATATCACAACGAATCTTTGCAGTGCTAACATATGAAATGTGCATTACAATCAACATGAATAATCAGAAGAAAGTCATTAAAAAGCTGATAAAAAATAATGCAAAACTTCATGAAAATCTGAAGATTTTAAAAATAGTCTGACTCAAGAAAGTAACAAAGAGTAAAAAGACTCATTCATCATTCATTGTAAAAATAACAATTGAAGCAATGATGAATCAACTGATGAACATAAGTATGTTAAATGCATATTATGAATATACATGTAAATTGTTCAAGAAAAACTGTTGCATCATATAATGCTTCAGATATCAGAAATTTGATCACATGATCAGATTCTGCAAGAAGAATCAATGATGCATTAAGTGCACAAATAAACATCACATTAAGAAATGCATGATGTTTTCAAATAAAAGATGTTGCATTAACTGCAATGAAAATCATGAACTTTGAAGATGCATCTGTCTCAAATGACAACAGCAGATGAAACAAGCATTTGAAATCTATAGAAACAAATCATTCAGATATTCAGAAGCATTTAAATACAATTGCACATTCTTGCAATTTTTAAACTTTTCATTGTTTTCAAGCTTTGCAGATTCAATGAACTCTTTAAGTTCAATGAATTCTTCAAAGTTCATGAACTCTTTCAGTTCAACAAACTCATCAAGTTCAATGATAATTATGTTGAAAACATGCAGTCTAGTCACTCATGAATTAACATGACAGATGATAAAAGTCAAGAAGAAACATGTTGATCACTTCTCTTGCATAAGTAGTGATTCAGATGAAACATTGCTTGAGCAAAGTTAAAAACAACAAATCAAAAGATGAAATAAACTCATGATGATTGAAAACATTCAAAGAATCTTCTTTTTGCACAGTCAACAACAGTTATAAATAACTTTATGATAAAACAATCTTTTCTACAAATATTGCAGTATAACATCAGAAAATCATTGAAAATTCAGAAATTGTTTTTAATCAACAGAGAAGTTCATGATTTTGACATTGTAATCATACAGAAGCAGAGTTGCAACATTAATGATATTCAATCATTTAACTCAGCTCACAACTTCTTTTATTTAGTGAAAAACACATCATTACAGTCAAGAACATGCATATATGTGTAAGAATGTATCTCATTGACTATGAATAATGCATGTCTGCAAGACTAGTTCGCAAGATTAAATTAAAGAAACTAGCGAGTGAATAAAGATAATGACTTGACAAAAGATGAAAACTTTGCAAACTTTTACTTTCATTTCTTAACAATTAATTTTATCATCAATAAAGTGCTATCTTATTATCTTTTACTATGCAGTTTTTTGTAAAAAAATCTCGTCATCTCACAGTTTTAATTGCTTCGTTTGCATGAAGCTGCTCAGTAAAAGATGTCAAATGTGCAGCGACTCATCAGAAGTTGCATGATCAAAAGAAGTAATAACTTCTTTCACATTAAGAATTCATCGTCTCATCAAAACAGATCTGAGAATCACACATTCAAACATGCAAATGAGAAGTTCAAGCTGCAAGAATTTAATGAATAGATAAATTTTATTTTTTGATAATCAGCAAGTGAAGTATGTAAGCAGTTAAAGAATTTTAAGATGCAAAATGTACTGCTTGTCTTGCAACTTTGCATATTAAAACTTGAGTGAGAAACTCAATCAATTTCTGATCATTGATGACAACATAGTGATGATCACTATTGAAGTAATGCATGCAAACATGTTAATTGATCTTGCGAGTTTAAAAAGCAGAGTATCATGAACTATGACTTCTTGATGTTCTGATTGCAAGATTGCAAAGACTTCATAGTCGTAATGTCATCTGATTTCATCACAAAAGAAAAGAAGTTGCAATGATTTACATCATACTTATCAGAGAAGTTTTGCAATCAGTGATGAGATCATGTAATGAGTATATGCAATCATGATGAGATACTTGACTGAAAGTACTACATTAAATACTTGCATGCTAAACTTAGTAATTCTGAAATTTACAACTTTCAAACAAAATATTGACTTGAGATTGCAAAGCAGCAAGTCAATCAAAGCATTGCAAATTTTGAGCAATATTTTATCAGACTGTATACAGATCTGAACTATCATATATTTAATGAGACTTACATGATGTACTTGCAAATAAAGATTAACAAAATCATCATGAATGAGTTTCTTTGCATCTTATACATCTTTATCAATTATGTCAATCTGCTAAAGCATCTTATAAACATTAATTTACATTTGCAAAATATTGATGCATTGTTGAAACTACATTTGCAGCAAAGTGAAAATGTAACATCTCAGAAGAGTTTTTGATTCTTGCATGAGAAGATGAAGTTTATCATTGCAATGAAGAATTCAAAGTTTTCTGCTTCAAGCATGCAGTTTAAAAGCGATGCAACACTCAAGTTCAATGAGTTTAAGCAAAATGTTGCTTCGTTCAATCTTACGTGCTGATCATGCAAGAAGATGAGACACAAGATTGATAATTTGATGTGTCTCAATTATGAATTCAGACAAGAAACTCATAATCAGAGTGAAAAGATGAAAAAAGAGAAAGTTTGATGTTCATCATTGAATCATTAAATATAACTATGAAAAGATGATTGTCACATGCATTGATGATATTAATATTGACAAATGTCTCTGAGAAAATGCGCAAAGCTCACTGTCTTATTGACTTTGAGATTGAGCAAAATTTTATATTGCAATCATAAATAAAAGAGCACAAGTTATTGAAGAATCATGCAACTCTGAAACAGATTCAGATGATCAATGATCATTGCATTCTTTGCTATGATATGCATCAAATCGATATTAAGTTGATTAATCACAAGAAAGTTTGCAAAAGCTGAAACATTAAGTTTCATGCTGTAAACATGCAAGAATATGATATGATTCTTAACTACTCATGATTAAATGAAATTAATTTAAATATTTGTTAACGCAAGCATCATTGATTGTATTAAGAAAACAATGTTCAGCGTGCAAAACAAATACAAATTAATCTGTGTTACAAACATGTCTGAATCGATCAAAGTTCAGATTTAACTCTAATCAATTTGATTAAAGCAAGTCATGATGCTATGCCTAGTTTGAATCTAGCGCATTTCTTCGAGTCATTCTCAGCACTTCTTCTCGTTGTTTAGCACTTTCTTCATTCATTTCTTTCATCATTCTTTTAGACAAACACATTTGACATATTACATCACATCTGTATCGAGTCTAGCGCAGCCTCAAGTCATTATTTATAGAAGAGCTTGCACTCTTTTTCTTCTGTATTCTTAATGACTTGTTATAGCTATCTCTAAAGAACAATACATATATATCAGCTTCAAGTCTCTTTGATTGAATGATCTAGACATGATTTCAACATTACATTAAGAATTTCGTTTATCATACGATATAGATACTCATTACTCGTTCAATATACTCGTTCAGGCAGATCGAGTCTAAAGAAATTCGTTTACCTGATGATCAACGCAATCGAAAGACAGAACAACACTAGAGAATCTATAGAATCAATAGCGAGGCTGATTGAATTGCTAGACGACTTACAGCTCATTAAGTATGCATCATTCATCTTGATTAATAGAATCAGCGATAAAAAATCTTCGTTGATTGCTAGAGAATCAAATCAATCAAGAGAATCAATCAACTCTCAAATCAAACAACAAAAATGACTTTATCTTCTATTGTTAAGCATCGCTCTTCGCTTGATTTCTTTCTTTCAAAAAACACTCGTTCAATTCAATCTCTTCTTTCTTTCTCATCATGTCTCGTCTCTTCAAAGAGTGTTTCGAAGTCTCATTCTTCATTGTTGAAGATAACAACTCATTCACTGAAATCATAACATCTTCTATGACTATGAAAGCTTTGAAGAAACGATGCGAAGAGCTGAAAACTAGACTACAAGCTAGAAAGATTATCTCGTCATCATCAATCTACTCTGAGCGTTCTAGATCTCAGAAAATACTCGATTCTTCGTTGTTCACTGATGAAAAGAACTCTATCTGAGAGAATTGATATGAAAAAGTTCAGAACAAGCTGAAAATCAACGTCGATCTCTTTTCAAGTGAACGAGTCAAGCTGAGCTACGTACATTTCAGATTATTCAATGATGCAGCTGAGATCACTCAGTCAAGACGTGAACGTGACTGTTTCAACTCATACAAGATCGTCGATGAGCTTTTGAAAGAGCTAGCTCAGTTGTTCAATGACTCAGATAAAGAAGTCAACTTTCATAGAGACTACTACAACTTGATTCAAGAACAGAAGAAATTCAGCGAGTTTTATACTCAATTTCAACGACTATTCTTCTATCTAGACTATCAAGAAAAACAGCTGATCATTAATTTAAAGAATAAAATAAACTTTCAACTTCGATTCGCTTGAGTAACTCAATTGATTCAATTCAGTACTCTGAAAGAAATTCGTTTCTATCTCATTCAATTGAATAATGATCAACGAGCTATTCAAGAGATCAAGAATAGAGAAGCAATGATCAAAGCTCAAACAACTAAACAGATCATCTTCGCTGAAGAATCATACAAAGCTACTCGTAGAATCATAGAAACGAAAATGACTGATCAGTCAAAATCACGCGACGCTGTTTTGACTAGCGTCAAAGAAAATGACTTACTAATCGAAAACTGCTTTCTTTGTCATAAGTCTGATCATACTTCTAAAGAGTGCTCAAATAGATCTTTCAGAATTAACGCATTAAATGACGAGTTTGATCATTCTTTGAACTTTGATTCAGAGTCTGATTCAAAAAACTAGTCATCTCTTTCAGAGTCATTGAAGAGATAGAGATTATTTCTTTGTGCAATCTAATCAACGAAATTTCATCTATCGAAAAGAACTACTTCGAAAAGTCATTTCTAGTCAATGTCATTCTATTCTCGCAAGGCGAATTCTTCAAGCTACGATCTCTAATAGATAGTGACTTGATGATCTACATCTTGATTCATACAAAGCTAGTTGATCAAATATGTCAGAAGCTCGAAATTCAACTCATATGACTAGCTAAAGAGAAGTTAATAAGAGAATATGACGAAAAGCTGACGAAGAAGATCATTACTCATAAAATTCTACTCAATCTCACAGTCAAAAGTCATAAGAAATTGACTGTTTCAATGTTAATAGCTGATATAAATCATCATGACGTCATATTAGAAAAGTTCTGAATGAATAAAAATGAAATACTACTAGATATGTGAAACGATGTCATCGTTTTTTCGAATCAATTAAAAGCTTTCATTTCTGTTTTTTTGATATCAGTCAGAGCTTCACACTCAAAATGATCATGATCATCAAATTCTTCTATCAGTTCAGCTCTCAAAGTGCTTCAACGACTCACTTCTACTGCTTTGAAAAAGAACTTTTTTATGTTCAGTGTGAAAGCTGCATCTTTTCATGCACTGATTAAATGATCAAAGAAGAATCGCATCGAGATTTTCGTTATGTCGATCGAAGATATTGATAGAAAAATAGTCTACAACATTCAATGCAAACTGAACATTCTAGACGTCGCTTTCATCAATGCAACAGCTCAAAATCTAGAAGACATCAAAGTCAAGCTATCTTCGAAATATCAGGATTTTCTTGATGTGTTTGATCGAGCTCAAGTCGATAAGCTATCATCTCATCGTTCATATGATCATAAGATAGAGCTCACTAACAATGTCACTTCTTTTAGATGTCGAGCTTATTGAATGTCACTCTACAAGTGTTGCGATCGTGCACTTTGAGTTAGTCTAACATAGATCATGTCAGACTATCATAGACTAGTATAAAGCTGATGTTGACACGCTAGCGATCTAGCGTGTCTTCGTGAGTAAAACTCACGACGTGTTGCATCTTCTTTCATCTTCAGCTTTGAACTTCTAGTTAGAATACACTCATATGATTTGCTTTATGCAGACTCATAACATTAGTTCAAAGCTCATTAATCTTGCTATCGACGTGTAGACGATATAAAAACAAGCTACATCACTCAAACTTGAATCAGAATCAAAATCAGAAAATTGAGTTCAGAAGACTCGTTAGAAATCAAGAAATTTCTAGAACAGAACAGAAGAACACGAACGCGTTGCTCTAGATTAACTCTTTACTGAGTTCGTCGTCAAAACAGAAGAACAGAAGAACATGAATGTGTTGTTTTAAAACTGAAATCAGAAATTTCAGTTGAATCTCGATCAGCAATTTTCTATTCACACAATGACTAGAAGCACAGAATTAGAATCAGAATTAGTGAGCACGACTCGCTATGAAACTCAAAATGCTGAAAGAGAATCACTTCTATCACAGAATTGAACAGCATCAATAGAAGAAGACATGAATGCATCGTTGAATATTGAAGAAGAGAACACTAACGCGTTGCTCTTCAATCACAAAATGATCAAGATCAGCATCAGCACGAAACTGAATGCTTGAATAAGCACTCATGAAGCAGATGATCTCGTTGTCTTTATCAAGTACATGTCATCGAAATCAAGATTCACAATGACATGATTCAGATGTTGAATGACATCAACAAGATCAACGTTGAATTGAAAGTTACACAGACAACATTGAACGTTGTTCGAATGCATTTACAGAAAGAGATGAAGAAAAAAAATGTGATTATACATCATTTAGAAGCAACATCAAGTTAACTAAGCACTTTGATTTCGAAAGATCGATTCTCGAAGTCAATCAAGCTATCTGACTCATCTCTGTTCGAAGATTCGAGGCAGAATGTGAATAATTGATTGTCTCGAATGCGAAACAAGCTGAAGATGAACAAGAATCATTTTTCTATCGAAGAAATGAAGATTGCATATGTGAAAAGTCGAGTCAGTGAAACGACAATCAAACACATAGCACTCAAAATGAGAAACATGATCACGAACTCATTTCTTGAAGCAGAAGAAATACTGTCGATCATAAATAAGATGTACGATGATCTCAATCGACGTCACACAACTCAACAACAGTTCTTGAAGTTGTATCAAAACAAGATCTTCTTTCATGAATTTTGAATGAAATTTCAGAGACTTAGTGCGAAACTAGAGTACAATAACGAAATTCTACTAAATAATCTTCAGCATAAGATTAGCTCAGATCTTCAGCGAGTCATGATCAACAAATGAACTATGAATTTGAATGAATTCATCGACATCTGCATGCGAGTCGACGTTCGATTGACGAAATTGAATGCTCAATCAGTCTTCAAGACATCAACGACTCAAGTCGCTCACTTTATTGCTAGCATCTCAACGACGATCACTACTGCGATCTCAGCTTCAATCTCTTCATGAAAGAAACTTAGAATATCAAACGTTGATTTTGCTAGAGAGAAGTTGTTTAAAAAAAAACTCTGCTTCAAATGCAAGAAGTCAAAACATAGAGCACGCGACTGTCTTAAATCAGCTCAGATGCATGAAATTGCAGCGAATTCGAAAAACGACTTGTTCTCGTCAAAGTAGTAACTGAGAGCGATATACTTGTATTCTGCTTCATCAGCATGCCTGACGACTCGTTTGATTTCAAGTCGTTCACTGTTGACATCATCTTAAATAGTCTAGAAAAGATATTCAGATCTTTCGCTCTGATAGATATAAGAGTCACTGACATGACTTTCATTGATGAATCTTTGATGTCAGAGCTATGTGAACACTTTGATATTCAGTCAATATCGCTGTCAAAATCAAAGTTGATTTGATTGTATGATGAAATCTCTGATCAAAAGTCAATTACACATGCTCTGTATACATCAATCATGATACAAGAACACAAGAATGAAATGATGTCTCTATTGATAACTCATCTAGATCAACACAAGATAATCATTGAAAATCTCTGATTGAAAAGAAATCAAATGTTGATAGATTCTGCAAACGATCGATTAATATCATCGTTGAAGATTTGAACATCGAAATCTGTTGTTTCAAAAGCAAGCAGTCAATCAGCATTTCACAAATCTGAATCAAATGAGATCTGCAAAAGAGAACAAAAGAACTTGAACTCAATTGTTACATCAACGATCATCTTGAAGAGATTCATGAATCAGAAATCAGTGAATAGATTCATTGAATCTGCTTTCATAGCAAAGCAAAGCATTCAAGTTGATCTCGATCAACTTCGCTCATTTCAGTCAACTAAGACAAAGAAACTCGTCAATATTGTCATGATCGAAGTCGTTGCATATTGAACTCTAGTCAAGAATAAGAAGATCAAGATCTTCTTCTTGATCATTAGTGAAATCAACAAAGCGCTTAGCTCAGTTGAAGATTTCGCGAAACTGAATGAAATGATCTCTGTCATGTCATTAAATGAACTGAAGAAGAAGCTTTTGATAGTTTATCACGACTTTTTGAATGTTTTTGATAGAGAAAAGACAACGCAGTTGCTTTCACATTGATCATATAATCATAAGATTGAATTAGAAGATGAAGATTAATCTTCTAGAAGTTGATTGTATCTCATGTTGAGTCACAAGTTGCAGAAGATCAAGAAGTATCTAGAAGAGAACTTGAAGAAGAAGTTCATTATCTTCAGCAAAGCTCTCTTCGCTTCGTCAATACTATTTGTTGAAAAGAAAGATGATAGTTTTCGCTTTTGCATGAATTATTGAAAACTGAATGCTCTGATCAAAAGAGATCATTATTCAATACTCTTGATAAACGAAGTACTAGCTTGAATTCAAGACAGTAAGTATCTGACTTGACTCAACATTATCATCACGTTCAATAAACTGCGCATGAGTTCAAAAAGTGAGAATTTGACTACTTTTGTTACTTTCTTCAATGTCTACAAGTATAGAGTAATGCTCTTCAAATTGATCAATGAACTCGCGTCTTTTCAGCACTATATCAACGATGTGTTGTTTGACTGTCTGCACAAGTTCTGTCAGACATACTTGAATGATATTCTCATCTATAGTAAGATCTTGAAAGAACATAGAACTCATGTGAAAGAAGTGCTAGACAAGCTTCGCGAAGTCGACTTGCAGATAAACATTGACAAGTGCGAATTCAAGATTCAGAAAATCTCGTTTCTTGAACTACTGATATTCATCAATGATCTGCGAATGAATTCTAGAAAAGTAGATGTGATTCGAAGCTGAAAAGTGTCTTGATCGTTGACTCATGTGCAGATCTTCATTGACTTCTGCAACTTCTATCGATGATTCATAAAGAACTTCTCAAAGATTGTTCGACTCATGATAAAGCTGACTTGAAAAGATCACTTCTTTGAATGAACAGAGATCTGTCAGATGATCTTTGAAGAACTAAAGCAATAGATGATGACAGTTCTCGTTCTGAAGCATTTCGACTTGATCAGAGAAGCTATTCTGAAAACGAACTTTTTGAACTACGTGAACGACGAAGTATTGTCTCAGTATGACGATAAAGACATTCTACATTCAGTGATCTTTTACAGCAAGAACATGATTCTTGCAAAATGCAACTACGAGATCTATGACAAGAAACTGCTGATCATTATTCGCTGCTTGAAGCATTGATGCTCTGAATTGAAATGTACAGATATTTTGATCAAGATCTTCATTGATCATCTGAATTTGAAGTACTTCATAATGATTAAAGAACTGATCAGACGACAGACTAGATGAGCTGAGAAGTTATCTGAATATAACTTCAAGATCATATATCAGTCGAAGAAACAGAATCTGAAAGTCGATGTGCTGATCAGAATGTCAGACGTCAAGTCAGTTGAAGTAAATGATGATCGAAAGCTATATCAGCATCAGATGCTATTGTCAGAAGACAGATTTGAACTGCAGTCAATAGAAGTTGATCAAGAAGATGATCAGAAAGCTGATCAAGATCTGACTCAGATCTTGCTCAGATCTGACTTAAAATCTGACTCAGATTCAAAACATGAATTGAACACTAACAAAAATTCGATCGAAGAGATGATTTCTATTCAGAATCAAATTATAGTCGAAAATCAAACGAATCAACTGTGCTTCAATATTCGAATAATCATGAAACAGAACAGAAGAACTTGTCAAGATATTGATCTAGACAATTGCAAAGTACTTGATGAAGTACTCTGAAAAGATGATAGACTATGAGTTTCTCAGTCAATGATCACTCGATTGATAAGAAAAGCACATGATCTTTTGATCAGTGATCACTCTGACATGAATTGAACGTTGAACTTGCTGAGATGATCATATTGCTGATCAAAGATAAGAATAACGATCAAGCGCTACATTCGAAACTGTTACGTTTGTCGTAGATCAAAAGCATCGAGAGATTGAATCAATGAACTGCTGAAGTCATTGCTCATATCAGAGCAGTGATGACAGAACATATCATTAGACTTCATTATCGATCTATCAGAAAGTGATGAAAACAACGCGATTCTGACAGTCATAGATTGATTGTCTAAGAAACGACATTATATATCGTGTTGATCAGATGACAAAGAAATCTTCGCAGAACAAACAGTCAAGCTACTGTTGATATGAGTCTTCAGAACTCATGAACTACTCAGATCAATAGTGTTCAATCATGATTCACAATTCATATCGATTGTCTGAAAGTCTTTATATTTGAGACTTGACATCAAGATAAAACTATTCACAGACTATCATTTGCAGATTGATGATCAAACAGAAAGAGCGAATCAGAATGTGAAATGATATCTACGAAGTTACTGCTCGTATATGCAAGATGATTGATTCGTCTGATTATTCATGATTGAATTCGTTGATAACAATGCTATTTTGTTGTCAATTGAACAGTCAACGTTCTTTCTTAATAAGAGCTTTCACTCTCATATGAGCTTCGATTCGAACTCAATCGAATATGAGATCACTCGAGCTAGAATCGAAGCAGACAAAGCAAAGAATATATTTGAACACATGAAATGATCACTAACATTGATCAAACAAGTTTTGACAAGAGTCAGAGTTACAATGAAGAAACAGATTGACAAGCATTGAAAGAAAATGATTTACAAGATAGATGACATGATGTTTCTGAATTCTAGAAACATAATGATCTCACGATCATCAAAGAAGCTAAACGATAAGATGCTAGAACTCTTCAAGATTCTGATCGAGATTGAACATGTGTATCAACTGAAACTATCATCGACTATAAAGATACATTCGAAGTTCGCATCAAATCTGCTGCAACTAGATTCAAAGAACTCTCTGAATGAACAATGAAATGAATCGTCTGACTTTATAGTGATCGACGACGAAGATGAATGAGAGATAAAGAATATACTGAACTTCAGACACTATGAAAGAGATAAACGACTACAATATCATGTCAATTGAAAAGAATACAACGTTGATCTGCATTGATACAACATCGATGAAAGCAAATTCGAAGAATGCTTGAAGATTGTAAATGACTTTCATGAACGATATTCAAACAAGTCAAGATAGAAATCAACTTAAGAAAGATTGATTGAACTGCAGCAATGAGAACATTGCTAGATGAAGAGAGAAAGTAATGTTGTGATCATGTACTTCGAGTTAGTCTAACATAGATCGTGTCAGACTATCATAGACTAGTATAGAGCTGATGTTGACACGCTAGCGATCTAGCGTGCCTTCGTGAGTAAAACTCACGACGTGTTGCATCTTCTTTCGTCTTCAGCTTTAAACTTCTAGTTAGAATACACTCATATGATTCGCTTTATGCAGACTCATAACAACAAGCTTCAGAAGATCAAAGAATATCTGAACGAAAATCTGTCAAAGAATTTTATTACTTCTAGCAAGATCTCATATTTCTCACTCGTTCTATTCACTCTGAAGATCAATGACGATCTTTGTTTCTGCGTCAACTATCGAAAGCTCAATGTCATTATCAAAAGAAATCGCTACTCTCTATCACTCATAGATGAGATGATTGACAAAATTGTTGACTGCAAGCATCTGACTCGACTGAATATAATTTTCACTTTCAACAAACTTCGTATGCATCTCAATAGTGAGAACTATATGATCTTCATTATCGCTCTAGAAGCGTACAAATCAAAGATTCTATCATTTGAATTAACAAACGATTCGATCTCGTTTCAGCAATATATGAACGATGTTCTATGAGACTTTCTAAATGACTTCTGCCAAGCTTATTTAGATGACATTCTCATATACAGCAAGACTCAAAAGAAGCATAGACAACATGTCAAGATGATACTAGATCGTCTATGAGACGCTGATCTGCAGATAGATATTCGAAAGTGCGAATTCAACGTAGAAGAAACAATCTTTTTAGAAATCATAGTATTTAAACAAGATCTTTGCATGAATTTTATCAAAGTGAAAGTCATAGTCAATTGAGCTACATCTATTAATCTAAAAAAGATACAAGACTTCGTCAACTTCGTCAATTTCTATCGACGCTTCATCAAGAACTTTTCGAAACTAGTTAAGTCATTCACTCAGCAAACTTGAAAAGACACGTCTTTTGTTTGAAACGAAGTCTGCGTCGAAGTCTTTGACAATCTAAAGAAGCAGATCAGCTCGATCTCAGTTTTGCGTCATTTCGATGTCAAACGTCAAGCTATTTTGAAAATCAATGCATTCAACTATGTAAAAGACAACATACTATCTCAGTACGATGACGAGAATGTGCTTCATTCGATAGTCTTCTATAGCAAGAGCATGATTTCAGCTGAATGCAATTATCACATCTATGACAAGAAATTGCTAGCTATCATTCAATGCTTCAAATACTGATGACTCGAACTAAAAGATACTGAGTTATTTATTCAGATGTTTACTGATCATCAGACTTTGAAGATCTTTATGAAAAACAATCAGCTGACTCGACGACAAGCAAACTATCTGAATATTCTATCAAAGTTTAACTTTCAGATTATCTTTCGATCAGGCAAAATAAACATCAAAGTCGATGCTTTAACTAGAATGTCGATGATCGATAGTTTCAAATCAGCTAAAGAAATAGATGATCGTTTTCAGACTATACTGATCTCGAATTGAATAAACGTTCTATTGATCAAGTTCAAAATCGAATTTGAATACGAGACTAATCTCTATCAACGCATACATCTAGTCAATCAGAAGAATGAACTATGCAATGAGTATCAACAAGCTATGAACAAAGATGAACTGAAGCTTCATGACATGAAGCTAAAGAACTGTCAAATCATTGACAACGTTCTATTTAAAAAGAATCTACTATGAGTGTTGAAACAAATGCATACGAAATTGCTTCAAGAGATTCATGATCAATCATCAATCTTGCACTCTGACATTAAATGAATGATTGATCTAGTTCAACGCTTCTACTATTGATCAGATCATCGAGCAACTATTCAACAATACATTTGAAACTGTCATGTCTGTTAGCGAAGCAAAGCATCTCGAGATGATACGAATGATTTGCTTCAGTCTCTATCGATTTCTCAGCAGCGTTGACAAAATATAGTTATGAACTTCATCATTGAGCTATCTCTATCAAAAAACTATAACGTCATTTGCACGATCATATGTCGTCTCTTCAAAGAACGTCACTATGTTCTCTGTCATTGAAAAGACAATGACATCTCAATCGAAGAAACAGTATGAATCATGCTATGAAACGTCTATCGACTTCATGATCTACTCAGTTCTATCGTTTCGAATAGAGACTCTCAGTTCATATCAATCATGTGACAAAGTCTTTGTAAACGACTGAAGATTCAAGTCAATCTATCAACAGTCTATCATTCAGAGATTGATGATCAGTTGAAATGAGCTAATCAAGATGTTGAATGCAGACTTTGAATCTACTGCAATTACATGCAGAATGACTGAGCTAAATGACTTTCAATGATGAAATTCAGTGACAATTTCAATACATTCTTGACTATCTTGATGATCTCTTTCTACTTCAATAAAGACTTTCACTCTCGAATGAGTTTCGATTCAGATACAACTGATTATGAAATGACTCGTCAACGTATTGAGACTAGAAAGATTGATGACATTGTCATTTGAATGAGCGAACTTCTTATCTTCGATCATCAACAATTGAAAAAGATCAAGCAGATCACTGAAGCTCAGATGAACAAGCATAGACGAGACGTCATCTATGAAGTAGATGATCAAGTTTGATTAGTCTTCAAAAACATCAAAATCACTAAATCATGCAAAGATTTGAAAGACAAGCAGCTCGATTTCTATTCAATCACAGTCAAAGTTAAGATCTTCTATCGTCTTCAGCTATCTAGAAGCATGAAGCATATACATTCAGTGTTCAGCTCAAAGTATCTATGATCTTCATCAAATGACTCTTTATCAGAACAACACTCTGAGTTTTCTAAATCAATGATCATTGAAGAGAATGAAGAGCACTGAGAAGTAGATGATATATTGAACTTCAGGCAATATAGAGAAAGACTACAATACAAAGTCAAATGAATCAAGATAGATCGTGACGACGAATGATACTATGTCAATAAAGAAAAATTCGATGACTCGAAGAAAGTTCTGAATGAATTTCACAAGCTATATTCAAATAAGTCGCACTAAATTAAAAACACGATGAATTTTTTGCTTTTATTTCTTTTCTATTCATGCAAACATGAATGTTCGAAGAAAGAAGTAATGTTACAAACATGTCTGAATCGATCAGAGTTCAGATCTAATTCTAATCAATTTGATTAAAGCAAGTCATGACGTTATGCTTAGTTTGAATCTAGCGCATCTCTTCGAGTCATTCTCAGCACTTCTTCTCGTTGTTCAACACTTTCTTCATTCACTTCTTTCATCATTATTTTAGACAAATACATCTGACATATTACATCACATCTGTATCGAGTCTAGCGCAGTCTCAAGTCATTATTTATAGAAGAGCTTGCACTCTTTCTCTTCTGTATTCTTAATGTCTTGTTATAGCTATCTCTAAAGAACAATACATACATATCAGCTCTGAGTTTCTTTGATTGAATGATCTAGACATGATCTCAACAATCTGTGCAAGACATTGAAATTTGTTGAGCTGACAATGCTTGCAGCTAAAAGAAAAGAAGAGACTTATATAACTCTGTTTTATCAGCTGCTATTTACAGATGATTTATTGTCAAACGCAGATCATCAAACTGTGAGATGCAATGCGCTTCAAGCGAAAGAATCAAAAATACTCTTTGCTATTTAAGATTTTAAGAAAGTGTTTTCTAAGATTCTTTCTGATAGTCTGAACATGCATGATCAGATGAAGCATTTCATTGATCTGATGAAGAGCAAAATGTTTCACATTGAATTTATTTATAAAATGATACAAAATGAGTTCACTGTGATATGAAACTATCTAGATAGCACGCTAGAGAAGAAATGAATTCATTCATCAAGTAGTTCTGCAAAAGCATTTATATTGTTTGTAAAGAAGTTAAACAAAAGTCTTCATTTATGCATGAACTATCATGATCTCAATAAAATAACAGTAAAGAACAATTACTCATTATTTCTACTGTTTGAAACGCTGAATTGTTTTGCTCATGCAAAACACTTTATCAAAATTGATATTTACAACATTTATTATTACATTCAAATTTGCAAAAGTGATGAATGAAAAATGACTTTTCATACACATTATAATCAGTTTAAGTATCAAATGATGCTTTTTAAATTGACAAATGCTTTTGCAATCTTTCAGTTCTATGTAAATCACATGCTTAAGTCATTCATGAATATTTGCTGCGTGATATATCTGAATGACATTTTAGTATACTTTGAGATGAAAGAGCAGCATTAAGAGCATGTGTGCAAGATTCTTTGCACACTACTGAAATATTGACTGTATATTAAGCTGTCAAAATGCACTTTCAATTGTAGTAAAGTTATCTTTCTGAGATTCATGATAAAATGAAGAAATATTCAGATGAAACAGTTTCATATCAACATAATCACTAGCTGATCTGAGTTCAAGTTTGTAAAAAACATTTTTGTATTTTTGAAATTTGCAAGATTTTATTAATAATTTATAAGAAAATTCTCTTAAATCATTATGCTCTTAACAGATTTAATTAAAAGTGCAAAGAAGAAAGTGATGCATTCATTCTTTGCAATGATGTTGAAAGCAAGAAAAGCTTTTGAAAGATTGAAAGCAGTCTTTGTCAATGCTTTCATTTTAAAACACTATGATTGAAATGCAGATTTTTGCATGAAGATTAATGCATCAAATCACGAAGTTGAAGATGTACTTAGTCAGAAGAGCAAGACTGATCAATGACATCTTATTGCATACTATAGTTATAAGTTCAAAGAAGCTGAAATACAATGAAACATGCATGATAAAGAGTTGTATGCTATAGTTCTTGATTTTAAGAACTGACAACACTATCTTCAGAGTAGCAAGTGACTCATATGTGTGATAACAAATCACAATAATCTTCATTACTTTATGATGATGAAGAAGCTCAATGCATAACAGATGCACTGAGCTGAGAAATTAACTGCATTTGACTTTCATATAAAATATCACAAAGACAAATTAAACTCTGCAAATGCATTGTCAAGAAGACTTGACATCATGAAATCAAATAATAGCAAGAAGAATAATGATTATTTTTTATTTACTTTGCAAAACAAATTTTGCAATCAAAAATATCAATCTGAGCTGTTAAAGAATGAAGAAGTTTCAACAGCAATCAAACTCACAGCATTAATGATACAATTGAATAATACAATCATTGCAAATACTTGAATCATGTGTTCAAATGAGAAAGTACTCATCAAATCTTGCAGAATTTTAAATATTGCATCATCTTAACTTCTGATTCATCAAATTATGAAGTCGAAGAGATTTGATTTGAAAATGAATGAATCAATGATTGCATGATTACTGAAGTTACAACAAAGAAACATCTTTATTGCAAATGAGAAGTGACATCAACAATTTGCATTTAAAAAGAATGAGCTTTCAAAATGAAGTATGAAAAATGATGAACTGCTATGTCGTGATCTTGCAATCTATGTACTCAATGATTCTGCTACAAGAAATAAGATTCTGCGTATGAATCATGATGATTTCAAAGCAGATCATTTTGCATATGCTTATATTAAGACTGCAATAAGAAGAAAATATTACTGATTGAAAATGCTAAAAAAGATGATGAAATATGTTTGCATCTGTTCAGACTGTCAGCAAGTATGAATGCATCATCATAAGTTTTATGAAGAGCTGATGTTTATATCATCAGAGAGCGTGAATTCATTTTACATGATGATCATGAATTTCATAACAGACATGCTTTCTGCAAAAAATTGATACATTGAAAAAACAAGTGATGTTATATTGATAATAATAAATAAGTTGATTAAGCATGCAATTTATATTTCAATGATCAAAGATTTAAACATCAAGAAGCTTGCAAATCTGTTATGATGAAAATTTGTATTTCAGCATGAAATGATGCAAAGCATTATATTGAATTGAAACTCATTGTTTATCAATCATTTCTGAATCATTTTATGTTGACATCTTAAAGCAAAGTGAAAGCTAAGCATTGCATTTCATTTGCAAATCAACAATCAAACAGAAAAACAAAATCAGATGCTTGAACATTATTTGCAAGTGTATTTCAATTACAAAATGAATAACTGATCAAAGCTTTTGTCAATGATGATGTTTGCATATAACAACAATGTACATGCTAATATTAAAAAAACTTCACATGAGCTTTTAAAGAAATACATTGCAAGCTTTGCAGAAATATTTGAGAACAAAGTTTTAAAAAGAAAGACATTCTTGACTATGAAGTGAGCAGAATGACTATAAAGTATCAGAGAACATTTAATGAAACTATGAAAGTGAGTAGCAAATCAGCAAGCAAAGTATTATAATGCTCATCATAAAGTTGTGAACTTTCAAATGAAAAACAAAGTGCTTTTGCAAAGTATAAACATTCATATGCTTCATTCAAAGAAAAAGATTGATTACAAACAATTAAAATCATTCAAAATATTGAAGAAAATTAATATGCAAGCATATAAGTTTGAACTATCTGAAAGATATGATGCAATTCACTCAATCTTTCATGTCTCTTTATTAAAACTTTGATACTTGCATGATAAAAATTTGAAGTTGCAGATCATTCTTATAAAAGAGAAAGAGAAATGAAAGATAAAGAAGATACTTGATCAGTGAATCAAGAAAGAAAAAATTAAGTATTTAGTTCAATGAGCTGATTTATCTTTCTATGAAAACTTCTGAAAATCAATGAAAAATCTTAGCAATGCGAAGAAAATCATTAAAAACTACAAGACAGAAAGACAAGTACATCAGTTGACTGCAAAAAAGTCAAAGAAAAAAAAAAGAGATAAATCATGTAAAAGTCACGATTGAAAGAGTATCAAAAGCACAAAGATGCAAGTTTAAGAAGTTGATATTAAACTACAATTATAAAATCTTACGTAACATATGTCTTTTAAAAAAGAAGACAATGAACATCATGAAAGAATGAAGAAAAGAAGCAATCAATGATCACGAGCGAGAACATTAAAGTGAAGAAGAAAGCTATTTATTCATCAGTAAATCTTGTCATGCATTGCTTACTTCAGTCAACACTTACAAGATGAAGATGAAGCAACATGATGATGATAAAAAGTGACAAGAAGAAGAGAAATGAAAGTCTTTACTCAACTGTTAGATACAATTTCACATGATTGAAAGAAAAGTCATTCACTTTCTCATTGTTAAAGATGAAGAGTGAGATGAGTCTTGATGCAAGCATTGAAACAATGATTCATTGCTTACGCAGCATGATGCATCAACAGCTGAAGATGACATGAAACTGAGTTCATCATGCAATCATGCTTTCTTACAAAGCAATGCTTGCATTTGCGAGCATGTTTGATGAAAGCACAACATGTGTGAGTCATTGCTGCGCTCAGACAATGAATGCAGCGACAGCATCAGATCATCTGATCACTACAATTTATTATGCATCAGCAATTATTGAAACATGCAGAAATAAATATGTGTATCAAAAGTCATAAGTTCAATCTTCAATGCAGAAGATGCAAAAGAAGCAGAAGAAGCAGACGTGATAAATGTTGCAGCAACAACGATGTGATGAAAAATGTACATCTCAAGAAAACAAGCAGACTTTGCAAGCATGTTAGCATGATCTCAGTGAGCGCGAATGCTGCTACTTATCATGATGATGATGATGATGATGATGATGATGATGATGATGATGATGTTGATATTGCTATGTCATTCATGTTAATTTATGAGCTGACTTGCATCATAACAACACTGTAATGAAAGAAGCTCATATCATGAGCTGCAAGCTATGCAAAATATGCATAGCAGATTTCATGCTTTGTCAGTTCAAAAGAGCAGTACTTACAAAAGAATATACTGAGACGAAACAAGAAGAAAAGAAAGAAAGAAAGAAAGCAAAGCTGAAGAGTTGATATTAACAATCTTGCACTAGCTCTGTTTATGCTTGTTAGCATGATCAACTTACGACACTTTTATACAGATGTTAAAGCACTGAAGAAGTTATGACTATGCTATTAGTTACAAGAAGACAATATGATGCTATGAAGACTCAAAGATCAAGTCTTTAAGAAGAAATGCAGTTGTAAAAATGCATTTCATCAACTATGAATAATGCATGTTTGCAAGACTAGCTCGCGAGATTAGATCAAAAAGACTAGTGAGTGAATAAAGATAATGACTTGACAGAAGATGAAAACTTTGCAAGCTTTTACTTTTGTTTCTTAGTAATTAGTTTTATCATCAATAAAGTGCTATTTTATTATCTTCTACTACGCAGTTTCTTGTAAAGAGATCTCGTTGTCTCACAATATGTGAATAAATACTTAAGATTCAATCAATAAATGATAGAAACAGCTGAATTAAACATTTGCTTAATCAGAATATTAACTCATAATACAGATGATAAAATGCAGATGTTGCAACTTATAAATGTTTACAACTTATGTTCATTGTTCTTTATATTTACAAAGAAATCTTCAATCATTTTTCATTTGAGTGAGTTACTTAAAAACAATTGCAAACAATTGATCATAAAAGATTTCAATCTACATTATTCTCATTGAAGAAAATGAAGATGCTTCACTCAACATGCAGCAATTAACAGTTTACTTGACATCATTATTAATATTAAGCTGAAATTATTGCTGAAATCAGACACTATTATTTGCAAGACTCATAATTAATTTACAATTATTAATTTAGTCTTTAGCAGCAAGAAAATACAGTTCATGATATGCAAGTGCAAAGTACACATTGATTTGCATTAAGAATTGAATCATTTTTCAATTATTATAAAACTATGTTTACAAACAATTTTAGTACAGTCTTTAACTTGATGATTATGAAAGAAAATAAACACAGAAGCATTGAGTGTGTATCTGCATATGCATCTTTCGTTGAATCATTCTTTGAACAACAAGATAATGATGAATGAAAGAGTATACAAAGTTATCAAAACATTACAGAAAATCATTGAAAAATTTACTTTTTTGACAAAGTCATTAAGTTGAGCAAAGAACTTCTGAAATTCAAACTGCTTAAAGATAGTAATGAAATCAAGATGATTGCAAATCATATGAAAAACACAAAGCACACTAAATGTATGAAATAAATATTTGAAATACAATGATCATAAAAACAAGATCATTTAACAAGCAAAGCATGTACATTTCAGATCACAAATGCATAAATTGAGTGATGCACTTAAGTCAATATGATGCTTTGCAAAATGAATTAAAATTGAAAGTCAGTTATTTAAAAAACTTTCTCAGTTTTTATCATTAAAGTGAAGTAACACTGATCAAATGACAATGACATTCGAGAAAAAAATCAAGATATTGCAAGAAAAATTCTTTCTCTCACTTTTTCAGACAAACATCAATAACATTGCAAACTTATTTATACTTTTGACAATGACATTTGATTCATGCATTTCAAAAAAAGAAGTGAGACAAACAATTAAAAGAATAAAAGCAAACAAAGTATCAAATGTTTTAAATATTTTAAACAAAGTGTTGTAGACAAATCTTACAGAACTGATCTTGATATTAATGAGTTTATTCAATGCATGTATAACATACAAATATCATTTGAAGCAGTTCAAAAAAGCTTAAATGATAGTATTATGCAAATCAAAGAAGAACAATTATATTAATTCAAAAACATATTAACTCATTGCTTTGCTTAATATCATAAGCAAAGTTCTGAAGTTGATCATGATTAAAAGATTGAGCAATATAACTGAAATTCATCACATGCTATCTGATGTTTAAATGAGAGTGAAATGCAAGTGATTTGTGATCTCAACATTAAATCTACTAGTAAATCAGATTCATATAGTATGAAGCTGTGAAATCAAATATGTAACGTTCATGCTAAGTTTAAACATCATCAAAGTGTTTAATCAAGTCTTGCACATCAGACTTTTGCATACTTTGAAAATGAAAAGAATTTCAGACTATATAGTTGAATGAACATGCAGCTTTTTTAAGAATTAAGAAACATCGCTGAGATTTAATAAGCAAATAAGTGACATACACAAGATAAATGCAAACATATCACAAAGATTTTTCATTTCATCAATTTTCTTTCTATTCTTCAATGCAAGTCTGATTAAGAAGTGCAAAGCATTGAGAATTAAGATTAAAGTGCTTAACTTTGTAAATGATATTAACATTTTAGCATATGATAAATTCATCAAAGAAATTTGCAGAATATTGAGCAGAATGCATGATGTTTGCATAAAATGAACTTGCATTCATGATGCAACATTCACATCAGAAAAGTATGAATTTACGCACTTCATCAGAAAATCAAAGAAGTTTAACATGATGATTAGCATATAAATAAAAAGCTCAGTTATTAAGTTGAAATCAGATGTGCAAGTTCTGAAAGTACAACTGAACATGAAATTGCAATGAAACATGCATTTTCGTCAAATTGAAGTAAATCACATCACATGAATGTTAACACTTAGTTGACTTAAAGTTTTTACATGAGAAGCAATCTTCACAAAAGCAAAATAAATATACTCAGCAGTAGTAAAATCAGAAATTGCATTTGAAGCATCAGTCTGACATCAGCAAGAAAAAGAGAAAAAATTGTCAGATAAAGAATACAAACTTGAAACATTACAGAATCAGACTCTGCATCACATTGCAGAAATGTTTAAAAGAATAAACATTAAGACTCTGAAAGCAGAAATGTACATAAGCTCGCTGCATGTTCATCTGAACATGCTGCAAAACAAGATTATGTTACACAATTGAATCAATGATCATACACAGAAAATCAGATAAGCATGCGAACTGATACATGCTCATCTGATGAGTGTCAATTGCATCATTTTTCGCTTTTTCATCATCAAGAAAGTGATGCTTCTGAATAACTTAATTCAAGAAGACATGAAAATACAGTTGAGATACAAGCGATTAGTTCTCGCTGCAACGATTTCAATTAATGACAGCATTGCAATAACACAGTTTCACAAAAGTCAGTAAAAGCAACAATGAGAAAAATATAGAAAATGCATCATAGATGTTCACATCATTTCAGCACAAAGATTGCATCTGTTCAACAAGATAATAAAGATTTAAAATGATTTTCAGAAAATTGAAAATACTTTCATCATTTACATCAAAATTAAACACATAAATTTGAATGTTTATTTGCACTTCAGAAATGTTTCAGATACAGATAGTATGTAATGTGACTGCAATTGAAATCATCAAATGACAAAACATGTATTCATGCATTACTTAAACTGATTGCATTTGCAATCAAGAATGTTACAAAATGTTAACTTCTTGAACTATTAAATAATTGTTGCTATCACAAAGAGTCTTAAAGCAGCTGTGAAAATGATGATGAAAATGAAGCTTCTGAAGCAATTTAAAGTGACTAAGTCACTCATTCTTTAATGTGCAATCAACGCGAACTAATTTGATACAAAGTCTCATAACAATAGTTTCAACTGTGTGAAGCAGTCGTATAGACAGCGAGTGATTTTCTACTTCAGAGAGTTTTGCTCACTCAATATAAATAACATAGAGTTTTTCATGAGTCAACTTAATCAATGTCACAAAAATGTATGAATTTATTATTATTATTAAATTAATAATTCTGAAATTTCAATTGATAGACAAGTTATACAACTTGTCAATCTCAAATGTAAATTAATCTAGTATTATTTATTGATTGATAATTATTTACATTATTGAGTTTTCTTTTCATAAAACTTATTGATTGTTTATTAATAATTCATCAATCAATAATTAATCAGTCATTTTATCTTAATAAGTTTTCAAGTTTTAAATGTTCATTCATTGATTAATGTTATATTGATCACTGATTAATAATAAATTGATAGAATGAAATTATATTTGAGAGAAAATTTTGATATATCAATGATAAAAGCAACATATGTGAAAATATCATAAGTAAGTTCATGATTAATCAATTATTAATAATGAATTGATTAATTATTATTTGTTGATTAATTATGAATTAATCATCAATAGAATAATAGAGTTGATGTGATATATTTTAGAAGATTAGATGCTGTTTTCTGTGATTTTAGATTACATTATCAGTAGCGCAGAAAAGCGGAATTATGCGCATGGTTACCTGATCATGCTCGAACACTTTGCATGGTTCATCGAGCTTTAGTGTTGGTCTGCCGAGCTATAGTCTTCTTCCTCCCTTCGTAGTTCCTACTTCCTAGAGTAGTTCAATCAATACATGCACATGCACGTACTCCTTCTGACCCTCATGTACCAACAAATTCGACACAAACTAAGCATCAACGCTTTGCCCATGTTCCAGGACTAATAAATCTCAGCTTCGTGACATCGGGAACATCCCGAATACCGTGTCAATTCGGTATGCCGTTGAGTTCGCGCTGCGGTCCATTCATACGGTGTATGACCTCCAGAAAACGCCCCCGCTGACTGCTGCTTGCCGCCATATTTTATGCTTCGAAAAATCTGGTCCGTCTTCTTGGGTAGCTATTCTGCGCCAACCGTATCCAGTGGTAGCTAAGCAGAGTAGAGTTACTAGTCGTTTCTTTCGTTATGTCTGACATTGAGATGGTGCCAATATTGCAGTTTTTCTTATTCTCAAGTCATTACTCCGTACCTGTCATCAATGGCGTTGGATATCAGCATCTTTTTAACCCTAAGCCGACCTCATCTAAATCATTATGCTGATGCAAATCACCTTTATCATTGTGTACTAAGCCTTTTGAAGTGCCCATGCCTGAAGCACGAAGTACAGGTTCGTAACTTCGGTCCATGCCATGTACTCCGCATTCTTTACTTTCAATTAATCGTCTCTCGCTATAACGACTACAGTACCCAGGTCGCGCAAGATGGGTCCGTCACCACCAGACTTGTATGGGATAGAGATGAAGCCACAAAACCGCTCGGTTACTGCCTTGTCTCAACTACTTGATGCTCGTGATGGGCTCCACAGGGCATTGGGAATTGCTAGGACAATCGGCCATGTTGCGGGAGACAGTGATCTACCAATTTTCAACAAAGAACACTCACAGATGACAAATTATTGCATACCACAGTGCCTAAGCCAAGAAGGAAAAGCTTTGGTTTTGTGATGGCCTTTCTAGCTCTCGCCATTGTGGCGTTTGTGAGCACACTCGATGCAACAACTCTCTCAGTCGCTTTACCTGCAAGTATGATGCGTCGGGGAAGAACATGATATGGCTATCTTGAAGCTATACTGATATAAAATATGCACAATGCAGGTAATTGCAGAAGATCTTCACGCAACAACCCTATAATCCTTCTGGGCAGGCATAAGTTTCCTCCTAACCAGCGTTCTCTCTCTACCTGTTCACACCATTTTCTCTGACATCTTCGGGCTCAAACAAGTGTTGAATTACTGCATGGTTTTCTTCGGGACCGGTTCGATCATCATAGGTGCTGCGCCAAAATGATGGTCCTAATCGCTGGCCGCACCATTCAAGGTATCGGTGGCGGTGGGTTAGAAGTTCTGTCGGAAATCATCCTCACTGATGTGACTACGTTGAAAGAGCGTCCACTTTATCTCGGGTTTGTGCTAGCAGCAGGAACGGTACTAGGCCCAATTGTTGGAGGTGGTTTCGCGCAGTACGTTAGCTGGCGATGGATCGCTTGGATCAACCTACCATTTCTCGGCATCGCTTCAGTCCTCACCCCTCTGTTCATGAAACTCAAATCCACAAAACAATCCTTCAAACTCAAATGGGCTTGCATCGACTGGCTCGGAATCCTCCTCTTCTTCTTTAGCCCCACTTGCTTCGTCCTCGCCATCACCTGGGTTGGCTCCATCTACAGGTGGACATCCTAGCAGACGCTCCGCTCTCTCCTCGCAAGAATCACTGTTCTTATACTCTTCAGCCTCTACGAATCTCGCCCTTCAGACCCCATAGTTCCCTACCGCATGTTTGCGACTCGCACCCGAGCCACCGTCCTGTTCAACTCTTTCCTGCACGGCGTCCTGCTTTATAGCATCCTCTTCTACCTGCCCCTCTACTTTGAATCCTCCATCGAGCACCGCCCATTTACCGCCGCCATAGACGTCTTTCCCATCTGCTTCACCGTGATGCCCTTTGCCATTCTTGTAGCCTTTGCAATCGAATATCTCCGCAAGTATCGCTGGAGCGTCTGGAGCGCCTGGACCTTCACCATCGCCGGCTTCGGCGTCATCTCTCTCCTTCGATCATCCTCCAACGCCCACCAGCGCACCGGCTTCCAAATCCTTGCTGGCGCTGGGCTAGGGACACTATACCCAGCCCTCACAATCCCAATGCAGGCTTCCGTACCCGAAGACGACGTTGGTCTCGCCATGGGCATGTTCGTCTTCGCCCGCCAAACGGGCGATGTTGTCGGCGTCGCCGTCGGCTTCACCGTCTTCTCCAACGTCTTCGCCTCCCAAATCAAAATCCTCTACCCGCTGGCCCCCTCCCTCTTAAGCCTAGAAAACGCCAGCGAAGCCATCGACTTCATCCCGAAGCTGCGGGATCTGGTGGTGGATCCGGTGCTCAAAACAGGGATTCTGAGATTGTACGCAGAGAGCATACGCTGGATATGGGTTAGCATGATTGTGTTGAGCTGATTGGGCCTTTTGATGAGTCTTTGCGTGAAGGAGTTGACGTTGGAGAAGGAGGGAGTGACGAGGCAGGCTTATGATGAGGGGCAGGGTGGGAGATGAGAATGTGTGTGTGCGGTGGTCATGCGCGATTGGATTAGAGGGGAGAGGTGATGGTCATGGTTATGCTTATGCGATGGAGTTTGAAAATTCGGTGTGGGAGTTAAGGGGTGTAGGCATCTCCGAGCTAAAATCAATCGCATCTTTCGGCGTTGGACTTTTTCCAAATCCCTGCTTCCTGGCGCACCTACAACTATCTATCGAAGCTACCTCCTCTCACCATCTCTCATCCCCACCACCCCCTTCCCAGCCCCCTCCCCACGCCCTCACCAAAACTCTCACAGTCAACCCACAGCAACAGCTCCCATCCGTCCAACAATATCGCCTTTCCCAATTTCCCAAGCCCTTCTTCAGCCCTGGGTCTACCAGGTAAAAACTACTGAGGTTCTGCTTTGGGGATTCGTGTGATGCCATGGGGATTTGGTTGAGGGGGTGGGTGGGTGGAGATGGAGATGGGGATGAGGGGGTTGTGGGAGGGAAGGTGGCGGAAAAAGGGAGGTGCGGTCCTTGGGGGTTTGGGAAACGAGGTGTGTGGACAAGAGGGACGTGCGGTATTGGTCATTATGGGGGGAAGGGGTTGATGAGGGGATTTCCGGGGTTACTTAGTTTCGGTATTTCGTAACCTTGGCTTCGATATTTCGTAAACTTAGTCAGGCGGTTTCGGTTATGGATGGGGAGTTTGGGGATGTTGGTGCGGTTGTGGTGACCTTCTTCTGTGGGGAAAGACTGATGTGGTGGTTCTACCTCACGCATTGAATACGGAGGAGCCTTAGCATTGATGGCGTCGGCCTCTTTCGGGAAGACTGGATTTTATGCTTTGGCCACTTGATGGGTCTTTTGTGGCAGGAAGGTCTTCTTGTCGAATCTGTCCGCCAAGCTGCGAAGTGACAATATGCAGGACACTGACGCAGGCGGACTCAAGGACGACTGGGATGCGTTAGCGCGGCTGTGCGGGAGGAAGGACTGGAATCGGTTTCTTTGCACTGCGTGTTGGGTCGTAAGAAGCGGCTATCTGGTTTATGTTGGAGGTCGCCGCGAGGATAGGAAGGTTTTTGCTGATAGGATTCTTACGAAAGAGCGGATACATCGAAGGAACAATATTAAGGCGAGTCAGTCCTAAGGTAAAATGAAAAAAAAAACACTGGACAACTCGAAAGCATGAAGGTGGTAATTCCTGAAGCCTTATCTCTTTGAATCCTACGGGAAAGTGACTCGGATACATACTCGGTCTAAATGTATACCGTATCCGTCAATAGGACGTGTTGTTAACAGTTCGATGGTAGCAATAACATGGTCTAATTCCAGGCCAACCGGTGACCGTATTTTAATGGCATAACACAACTTCAGGATACCGTATGAATCTCACCCAGAGATATGTCAATTTACAAGTAGCTACGGAGTAGTTGGCCTTGTATCGCTGATTTAATTCTTTGTTCTTCGATGGTCATTGGTGAAGATAACACTTTGTTAAGAAGGTGTTTTCGTCATCGCTGAATGTTTTATTCGGACAGTATCTTCCATAGAGGTAAGACAATCCTCTTGTTCATAAGTTTTTCATGACATAAGATCATTCAGTTTGTTCGAATTTTTTTGGCATATTTAATGGAGAACAGCTTTGTTCTGACATTATAATATCTTCTGCAGAGTACATACCTAACGAAATCGGTCAGCAAATATCCCTCACAAATACACCATTATGAACAACGGTCCTCTAGAACAGTCATCTTCCACCGGAGATGATCCACCAGCTCCGGGACGACCGAGACTTCTCCTGGAAATGCTACCAAGCGAGGTTCTTGCAGAGACTATCGAATACCTGTCTAACGATGATCTATTGAACCTTCCCTACCGAGTCCTTAAAAACGGGCTTCTGAAGGCGGAAGGCCTACGTCGATTCCGACAACATCGCGTCTGGATGGATAAGAAAGACCTGTACAGGCTAGCAAGGATAAGTAATCATCCTATCATCCGCCAATACGTCGAAGAGTTGGTTTTCTATTTGGATAAGCCACGTGAGCCCGACAAGTTCGATCTTCGTGGCCGTAATCGGTCTCTGTATCTGGCTTATAAGAAAACCTCCGATGATCTGCAGAAGCTAACAGAAGATGGCACCGACATAAGGATCTTAGTCATGGCTTTCACAAGCCTGCCGAACGCCAACACTGTGACTATCGACAATATTGATCGCCTACTCGAGGAAAGGTATGAGCTTGGAGCAGCAGTCCCTGTGGAAGATCAGATCTACCATGGCGAATATAAATTTCATGGGGACCACGGAACCTATCTTCTTACACTGCTTGTTAAAGCGCTTGCAGCCTCACCGGTGAAGCCTGCTACTCTACAAGTAATAAGCGCAGCAACACCAGCAATCACCAGACCTGACCTGAGGTTTTTCTATAATGGCGGCCCAAGGACGGCTATATCCATTGCGGGTTCACTCTACACAGTACTCAGTTCAGCATACCCCGCAGCTTTCGGTGAGATGAAGAAATTGGACCTTAGAGATCTGAGGCGTACACAGCTGGAGTATAGTCATTCGTACTTTGGTAGGGACGGGCGAGAATTGGGAAGGGTTCTCGGGCCTTTTACTGAGCCTTTGGAGAGAATCGTCAAGTCTGCGGTCTCAATTTCTGACCTTACCATTGGCCATACCACCAAGGGCATCTCTGATATAAGGAGCGAATTTATGCTGGACATCCAACTGAGCAGTCTTCTGGAACCAGGTGGTCACCCCCACTTGCGAAGACTGGAGTTGGCAGAGCTTGTCACACAGCAGTGGCACATGGTCGGGTCACTTCAGGCTTGCGCTCCAGCACTGACAGACTTGACACTTGGAACGATTCACTTGAACCAAGGGACTTGGGCGCGGACATTCGATAATCTGAAAGGGTTGTTCAAGCTCGAGCGTCTCGAACTGGGCAGATTGGACATGAGCGGGGCAGATTGTAAGGATGAGACTGGTCAGGACAAGTTTCATGACGTTGTCGGAAGTGATGATAGCGACAACATTCTGGGATGGCTCTGCGGAACCATCGAGAATAATCCATATCGCCCCGGCAGGAACCTATCAGAATTGTATCTATGGTTCTGATCTCTGGGATGAGTGGGAAGAGGCAGATACAAAGACAACTATCATAAATATGCTCAAAGCGTAACCATGAAATGAACGCGATCATACTGAATTGTGACTTGAAGTGTAAGTATCTCGGACAGACGGATCAGGTAACAGCAGATTACAAGTAGATATTACCTAGTTTTCTGAAGTTGGGAATTGAAGTGCAACCTTTCATTCATCTCATGGTTCTTTCGAAATGAGACACTTACGATAATTGCGCCTCATCCGGAATATATCCTGGCATTGAGATGAAATCGCGCGTTAATTTTGGATTTTTAACTTGAGACATTGCAGCCCGAGCGGCGCCCATCGCCCCAAGGTACGATGAATCAAGCGAGTCATATAACACGTCCTCTCCTAGGTCTGAGAAAATTCGTTGGACCAGTTCGTGCATTCGAAGCTTTAGAGAAGTTCATCTCACTTACAACAGTGAAAGATCCATCTTCATAATTGTACTTGGTACTTGACCCTCGACGATGGCATAGCCGCCATTATTGGCTGTTTCACAGGTGAGTAGATGCAGATAGCTTTGGTAGTAGTCTACCACGATAAAGTAGTAGTCGTCTTCTACAATGTTAGACTCAAAGTTTCATACCTTTTCCAAGGAGCGTGGTAGACTCAGAAGCATGTGAGTGCCTGCAAGTGGAATATTCGCTGCATGAGCGGCACTGAAGATGGCACTCTGAGCTGTAGTATTCCAGTGGTACGGAATACTGATGGCTTTAACGTCCACCGCGGTGCCCCGAATACGCTCGCTGTCTGCTTTGATCGCGGTTAGTTCATGAATGAAAAGCGCTTCTAATTATCTATCCAGCCTGGGATTCTGATGGGAATAGATGCGTATCCGGCACTGTCTCACGAGGCCGCGATTGGAGGTCGTCTTGCACCCTATTCTTCAGGATCTACTGGAAGAAGCTCTGGTAAGCGACAGTTGCTGAAACCCGAGTGACAGGAACAATGGAGCCGTCATCTAAGGCATGGGAGCCAGTGATATATGTCGGCCCAAAGCATAGGCTAAGAGGGTAAGGCATATCGTGAGTGCCACATGGATGGATATCAAGGGGAGGACGAAGATGAGGGTTGTTGACAACAGATAAATTTGTTTAGCGGTAGCTCATTCTCGTTTTCTCTATTCTAGGACGAATTGGCGTATAGACACTGAAAGCAAGGCTTGCCGAATCCGGTTAGCCGAAGCCCTAATTTCCTCAAAATACACCTTCGTAGTACTCGTACAGCTGATGAACCGATATCTTTAACCGAGCTTCGAGCCATCGCCATGACTTGTATAACTGTCTGTATCCTTACCGAAACGATTCCCTTTGATTAATGAAGGACAGAACTACCCTTTTTGGCTGAGCAATTCCCATGCGACGAAAATCGTGTTTCATGCGAAGATTTAGTCATTCACGGGGCGAGGTACGAAGAAATAGAAACCTAGGTACCTTGGAAATCTACTCATCTCACAGCGAACAGATTCAATAAGCGCTAAGCACTGAAGATATGCGTTGGCATCAGCTAGAAGACCACAGCGATATAATTGCATAGCCACCTGTAATGCTCGGATCTTAACTGTGCATGATAGTTGTATGTGGTGTCATGATTGTAAGTGCCATTGCCCCCGAGTATCGACTCTCGGATACTCGCTTGGATCTTTCCTTGGTTACTAATTCATCTTCTTGCTTTTGGACGAGAAGATGTAGTTGTTGCAGTAATAGCAGTAAAAAACCATCAGATATATCTCGATTCAGTGCCTGCATAAAGAGTACCCGCTCACTTCTATTCGATTCAACCTGACGCAGAGCCAGCAAGTATTGATCACAAAGTACATGGTCCATTTTGTGGTCACAGAGAGTGAGAGCCGCAGCGGAGCTAAAAGGTAGCCATGATGCGATTTGCTGGGCAATTTTAGGAGGTACACGATCGAAGAGTCCAGAAGTTGCAGGCTGAGGAGACTGCGACGTAATTCCAAAAAAATCAGAAGTTCCAGGGTAGTGATAGCATAGAACCTGAAAGAGGACACCAGCAAGAAGAAGAGAATCATACGGAGCGAGTGGGGACTGCAACTTATCAACCTGGGTTCGCGCAGGCCACAACAACGGCAGATACCATTAAGGAAGACTCACAGCCTATACTGACATTCGCCAAGTTTAGTCGCAGATAATAAATGATCATCGGAAGGTATTCGTGTTATATAAACTCGAACCATGGAAGAAACTCCGGAAGCAAAGGCCGCTATTCCACATAGGAGAACCTCACCCAAACGTACAGCGCAAGTCCTACGGTTCCTGAGCAAGTATCGTAATATATTACAGCGACAAGATAAGTGATGATGGTCAAGGTGGAAAGAAAGGACGAAGATATGGAGAAATTATTGGCAGTCAGAAGACTTCTGCTTCGCATTCAATAGATACTAGAAGTGGAAGCACAAATACCTCGTAGTCGTAGAACGGCATAGAGATGGCGCAAAATCCTTCTCATCTGTACGTATAAATATCCCCTTCTAACATCGATGCACCACTGTGACGAAAGACAGCAGGATAAATGAGGCACTAGGTTTATCAAAGCTTCTCGACTCACCAAGAACCGGGGAGGTACGGTTTCAAGAGAGCCTTTAGAAGAAGAAACTCGCTACACTAACCCGGTTCTCGTCGAAAGGCGTTCCCAGAGCAAGAGATTTTGTATCGATCTTAGACTACGCAAAGTGCTGACCGTCTGCGATCGTTGAGTGTTCTCTGTGCTCATTGACGGTATTTATCTTACCTCATTTTGTACCACCACGAAAGACCTTGACATGCAAGACCTCATCACAAAAAGTCCATGGTCTATCTAGCTCAAGACGTGCGGCCTGTTTCAGGACCGGAAGGAGTCGAGGCCAACGTTGTGTATCCTTTTTCTTCTTTGATAAATGATAGCGCAGGTTCATTGGCACAAAGCTGGAATGTCTATCATTGCATTTTTTAATGGTCATGGTTGCATCTCGTACAACCAGTCAAAGTTACCCTTCTGCATTCTAGAATCCCTCTTCTCAAATACCAGTGCAACAACCCCTATCCCCGTTTCCGCCTAAACCCTCCCCATCGACTTCACCCCTCTCCGTCTCTTCATCTCAAACCCATCCATACCCGCCTCGCTCACTTTCCATTGCATCTCCGCTCCAACCGTCCCTTCTGATATTCCCTCGCATCACTTCTGCGTTCCGGGATACCTTGTTCAGATGTCGTATTACTCGAAACCATCTCTGCAGAGCCTGATCCAACAAAGTGAAAAATCCATTCAAAAACAAATTTGATATTCCCCGGGAAAGAGGGGAAATACAAGTTTCTCAAAGCTCTATCCGCCCCTTTCCAATTGGAATACAAAACCATCCAAAAACCTTTTGATCAACATCACCTAAAGAAGCGCATCGCATCAGGCGTCCTCCTCAATACGCACATGAAGCTGTTCCGAACACTTGTATTTTTCTTTCTTTTCACTCTACACAGCTCTCTCTCTCTCGGATCGCACATTCGCGGAATTGCAATGCATGTTCACGCAAACTGATCGACGGAATCCGCAAACTGACTCGAAGCGACATGGCAGTTTGCAACCCATACCCTTCTAATTCCATTATCTCATATCATTTATCTCAAAACCTCCCCACACACTCCTTTACCTCCACTACCAACTCCCCACCTCCCACATCCTCTCCCCTCTCCGCTCTCCGCTCTCCGCACTCCCTTCAACGTACAATCAACCCCCACCCCCCCCATCCCCACACCCATCTCAACCCCCAGCCCTAGTTTCCCTCCTCTCCCCCCCTACCCTACCCTACCCTACCCTACCCCACATACACCCCCCTCACCACCTCACAAACCCCATCAACCTCGAAAATCATCGTATCCATACCCCTCGGCCGCGGGATACGCTCATGGGACTGAGAAAAATCCGAGATAGTCACACGTGACACTGATATGGAGTATGATATCCAGAACTTGGAGGTTAAAGCCCACGTGGCGCGCGCTCTACTAACTTACTTCTTTTTCGTTTAACAGTAACGCTCCTTCCTCCTTCCTCCTTCACCCTTCACACTTTCCCCCCTCCGACTCCCCAACAACAGCATCCTCACCTCAAAACATACCGCAACCATTCTTGTGAATTCTAGCAGATGGAATGGGAGAGAAATGTCTGAGGGTTTTGGTGCGGGGCGTAGGGGATGAGGTGGGTGGTGGGGTGTTGAGAGGGGATGTGGGGATGTGGGGATGTGGGATGGTATGGTGGGGTTTTGAGGGAGGGGGGATTTGGTCTGTTTGATATAATATTAGAAAGGGTCGCTTTGTGATGATGGCAAGCTGAGGTCGCGGCAATGTGAAGTGACAGTAGAAAGAATGTTTTCGTTGCTACGCTAAATCCTCCACAAGGGTGGGGTAGATAGGTATGATCTATATACTCATGAAACATAAATCTAGCTACTATGCTAGAATGCATTTACACCCCCCCCCCCCCATTCTCCTCCCCCACCCTACCGCCCCAACTTCTTCAACTCCAAATACCTCAACGGCGGAAACACCACCAGCGCAAACGCCGCCCCCAACCACTCCCCCAAATCCGACCCGCTATCCCCCACCATGCGCGCAATCGGCCCCACATACCACTTCTGATTCATGCCCATGATCGCGCCCACCCACCCGATCAAAAACGCAATCAGCGCCGCTACGCCCACCGGCAACCGCTTCTGGTCCTCCCACGCCGTCCAGTCGAAGCCGATGCCGCGCCGGAAGATCAAATGTTCTTCCAGCACGATGGACACGAAGATCATGAGCCAATAGCCCATCAGCGCGAGGAAGTTGCTGAAGATGTCGTACAGATTGTTGCGGCCCGCGATCGCGCACACAAAGTAGATGACCACGATCACGCACGCCCACCAGTAGCGGGGCACCGCTTTCCCGTAGCGGCCCAGCACTTGCACGCCCAGCGATGCGGCGTAGGTCCCGGGGATGTTGTTTGCGATGACGCCGAGCGCGACCACGACGCCACAGAATTTGCCGAAGCCGCCTAGGCCGCCGTAGCCGGCGAGGATGAGAGCGCCGGTGGAGACGGTGGAGGCGTCGGACCAGCTTTGGTTAGCCGCGATGCCGGTGGCGAGGCCGATGCCGATGAGGTTGACAAAGGTGAAGGAGAGGGTTAGGCCGGCAAAGGTCATCATGAAGATCTTCCATTTCGTCATTGTTTCGGGGTAGTAGACGTAAAAATCGGAGGCGGCGGCGAGCCAGGAGATGGGGACGGAGAGGCTGAGGGAGAAGAAGGAGAGGCGGTTGGCGTTGATGGTGGCGGTGTTTCCTACCGACGCCGTGGTGGTGTCGAAGTGAGGGCTGGCGACTCCGACGAGGATTAGGAGAACGATCAATTGGGGGATCCATGCCCATCTAATTTGCGATTTCGGTCAGCATGTTGGAACTCGGTCGGTGGGCCAAGACCCCACATACCTTTCGTAGATGTGGAAGATTTTGATACCAAAGACGGCCACCACCCAGCTAACCAAGGCAACAATGACGATGCCCACAACGATTGACATGGTTCCCCCGCTGACTGCGGACAAGATCTGGCCGCCGACAATGCAGTCAATGGTTCCGTATCCAACCATGATGATAATGTTTAGAAAGCAGGCGATCTTCGCTGGCCAGTATCCCATAAAGTATCGAGCCACAATCTATACGCTCCGGTTAGATCATGTATCAGATTCTGGAGTTGACAGGGAATGCTCACCATGGTTCGATTGCCGCTCTGAGCCCCCCAGATGCTCATGTATGCTGTCGCCGCGGATCCAACCACCACACCGAACACCGTGGTCAATGCGCTGTCTGTAAAGCCAAGGCTGAACAGCAAAGGGCCCAGCAGTCCGACAGCAAGATTGTTCGCTGTGATGTTCGCGCTGAACCAGAGAAGGACCATCTGGACGTAGCCAAAGACAGACGGCGCGTGTCGCTCGTTGGGCATCACGCGCGTGATGCCGCGCTCCTCGAGGAAGGCCGGTTTCTTGATCCTGGAGTTCCATAACGAGAATCTTCCGCGCTCAGGGACATGCAGAGGGCCGATGTCCTCGGATTTGCTGGAGGAGATGTCGACGGTGTCCACGGCCTTTTCCACATCGTGGGGGTGGGTGTCCATGGTGGGGGGTGGGTGGTACTGCTGCAATTGACCTTGGAGGGGACTGAGGGAGAGAAAGAGAAAGAGAAGGTCAGGGCAGTTGGAAGCTCAAAGGGTGGGGGGACGGTAGCGACGGCAGTCTCAAGACCCGACCACCCGACTATGGCGCCAGCAATGGGCGCAAAGGCGAGCGGAGACTTTGTTCTCCATATTACTACTTAGGTACTTCCGTACCTACCTACCTTACTATGTATTAGAGTACCTCGACCCCTCGAGAGAGGTGAAGGCTAGTCGAAACCACCATATGCACGGTCAACCACATGGCGATCGAGGGGCTAGACTCGTACCTGCCGTGTGTTCTTCTTGAGGCTACCCCCGCACCTTACAGAGTTACAGATTGATGAGCAGGAAAAGGTCCGAGTGGTCTTTTCCGAATCGGTTGCTGACTTGCGGTGCGACGATGAGGTATTCCGTACAGTATGTACATACCCTGCCCCACAGCCTACAGGACAGAGGAGATTCATCATCGCGGCTGCAAGTGATGTATCCGCAATGGGAACGCTCTCCACCTTCCGCACGAAATCAGCGGAACTGGCGACATCTCCCTTGATCCCGTGGGATTTCTTCTTTTCTTATCGCGAATCCTCCACCCTGGTTCCGGGACCAGAGATCGCCGTGTACTAGAACTAGTACTTCCTATCCGGGGGTTCGACCGTTAACGCAATCTGCAGATACAGGGGGATTGATTGGTCAGCATAGCACAGATGATCCCTGACTGTGGCTTCAGCGTTAACAGTTAAAACCCCAGATACTAAGGTACAGTAATTTCGACGAACGCGTGCGCGGAGAAAGCTGCATGTCAAGCGCGGGAGAGAAGGCAGCCATTAAAGTCAAGCGGAGCGCCACATGCAGCCATCGCCGCATGGCGTCTAATATATTCTCAATCGGGGGGCTTTGTGCGCCACGCAGTGTCGGCCAATTGATTGGTAGATTGCGGCAGAATCGTCACGTTCCGACACGGACATGATGAATCGTTGACGAAACGACAATTACGGGTTATTCGGTGATTGACATCGGAACACGTGAGACTGCGGGGATGTTGGAGAGAACATCATTGCTGCACTGGGCGGGCTGTTATCTCTTGCTCCATGCGCATGTCCCCACATCAAGTCCTGCTAGAGAGGCAACTACTGCCGGCTTGGAGGATGTACTTCCGTGGCGCCGATAGGTAAGGTAGTGGAGCTGGTTTCTAGTGGAGCCTCTCATCAAGTGTAACTTGTCGCGGGTGTCGGGAGCGCTTTCCGCCCCTGTCTCGATCGATGTCGAAGATACTTGAGTAGGTTGGTGGAACGTCCGCCCAGCCAAGCAATTTGTTCTCATCGATTCTTGAGGGGTCGAGGCAAGCGGCGAGTCCTGGGGAATAATCCATCTCCATGCGGATTTGCATTCAATCAATCATCAACCCCGCAAATAATATCACCGTCACGAATTCCTTCGTCCAGTCATATCCCGTGCGTGGAAGATTAAGAAACATGTTTTCGTCGTTACTGGTACTACTACGTACCTAGCTAGTAGTACGAGTATCTGTACTACGATAAGTGCTTACTTCTTAAGTAGGTATTGATGCTCAAAGTCAATTCTCTCACGGGTCCAGTCAAGAACTACGTTCTTGATGTCTTACGGTCCGGCAGTCACAACAACAAATGATATTAAAACCTTAGGCTTGTTTTACCATGGAAATTGGAGGCGAAGCTTGGGGTGGAAAGCTTGGCGTTGGCCTCTCCCAGTGGCTTTTGACCATGCCTATTCCGACTTCCTGAGACCAACCGGCCGACCGCTACTACTTAGTACTGTGGTACTCCGTGCAGTATTCCGTCCTTGTAGAGTGTGCCACTGATCACGCTCTTTGCCCAGCAGGGATGGCAGATGGCAAACTGAAGTATGTACTGTATTCCGTACTGGTATTGTATTTTATTCCATTTGTTGGAACGAGTCGGAAGCGAGCCTCGAACCCCCGGCACTACGACTTGACACGATTCCAACATCCAACAGCAGAACGGGAGATACAGGTAGGGCACGAATAAAACCGCTTTTTCTACAAAAAGCATGTATAATACCTCTTAGCGGCTTTTTTGCTTCGCTTTTTTGGTTTTTTATTATGTAAGCTAGACATGGATTATGATAGGAAGATTCACCTTGCTGTTGACCCCTCGCTGTCGTCAGTTCTACTAGCTAACCTGCTTGCAGACCCCTACCTCTCTACCTCCAGCAATGCCTCCGCAACGTGGCGGTAGGCCTTTGAACCAGCTCGTCGTCGATAACTTCCAGCAGATAATCGTACCTGGAAGGCTTACTACCTACTGTTCAGTGCCGTCACTGTCATATGGCCGGAACGAACGCTTAATCGGCCGAAGGACCTAAAAAGGAAGCTTCGCTATACACAGAGCATTGAAATTGATGAGGAGGAGCTACCTATGTGAAATGGAGGATAGACTATTGCAGGAGGAAATTGCTATGGCCAGGCTAAATCCTTCGAGCGAGGATACCCTCAACGAGTATTTGAATAGCGACGGCCAGGTGCTTCTATTAATTTGCTACTATAAATATAACCCCTGTGTTTTAAACCTCATCAAAAAGCGTGTATAAAACACGCTTTGAGCTAGCCTAAAGAAGGTAGTCAAAAAACATGTTTTAAACATGTTCGTGCCCTAGATACAGGTTCGGAGGCGATCTCGGAGAGATGTGTCGCCCCCTGCCCAGTTAGATACTGTATGTAATGACAGATGAGACATGGAACAAGATCCTTGACCAAACCGGGGCACGCATTGACTATCTTACTGTATGTTACATGTATGCACAGTAAGGTACCTACTTTATCGGAACACCATGGTTGGAATGTTCCTGCAGCGCAGACAGCGGCTAGAACTAAGGTAGTACCTTACCCTTGAAAAATACAAGCCACCGTTTTCCATCTTCGAATTTCTCTTCAAGCCAATACGAGCCCCAGGAAAAGCATTGTTGTTTGTTAGGGGTCTGATATAAACACAGAACCTCCACGACCTCCGAATGCTTCGACGACGACGAAGAAGCTTGCTTTAGAATAGCTTTAGCTTGAGCTCTCTTCTGTACTTTGTGCGAAGTTCCACGCCAATTACATGCGCAGAGAGACCTCAGCTCTGTGCTAGGCCACTGCAGCAGCAGCATCAGCATGTCGGATGTTCAGCATCTAGCCATCGAGTCATGGACTCTATACTCTCTTGGCTTGTTGATAATCACTGCAAGACTGTATGTCGTTCCCTGGTTCCCCAAACCAGGTGCTTTTTGGCGAGAAATTGCTCATACTGCTTCAGCGCATCCCAAAGAATACATCTTGGCTCATGGAAAAAACTACATTTGGCCAATTGGATAATGATCTTAGTTGCGGTACGTTTCGCCATTTCCTCCTGCAAAAGTCCCCACTCATTCTGATCTTCTTCGTCGCCGTCTGCCTTCAAAGCTCGTGCATCTGGACCTTCTATGAATGGCTCTAATCGGACATAGGTTACATTCACCGGAGTAATAGTGGCGACCAACCAAGTATCTCAAAACCTGAGCAATTATCTCCCCCCCGGTGCGGCAGAGAAATTCACACCGGACGAACAAAACAACGCCATATATGGGAGCAAAATGGTTCTGGTGCTGGAGGAGTGTATGTTGACAACGACTTGGCTCATCAAGGCCTGTTTGCTACTGATGTATTATCAACTCACGTAAGCTGTCCGGCCTTTTCCGACTCTTTGGCGCTGGAAGTAGCAAGCAAGGAAGGGACCCATCATCGTCAAGGCGGAGAGAGTTGCAAGACCACAAATACTGATTCTCGATACTCCGCAGAACAAGAACGAAGATCAACACTGCAGTCAAGCTTGTGGGGGGCTACTGTGTATTTGGATTCATCGTGGTCCAGGTTCTTTACCTGGGAGTCTGGTGTCGGCCAATACAACAGTATTGGGCAGTTCCTGTCACTAATTGTACGTTACCGTCTTTGTGTTCCTCCAACCCCCAATTCTCGAAACAAATTTGACAAGGCAATGGCTTACACGGATTCGATACCACAGCGCAATGTGCTTCATATTACCACCACCTAATCACCTCGTCCGTGTTTAATATATCCTCCGACTTAATGATATTATGTATTCCCCTACCGATGCTGTACAAATTAAAACTTTCAATAAAAAGGTACGTCCCACCCGCCCGCCACTCTTACTCCATCGCACTTTCCGGTATAGCTAAACGTATCCGTAGAAAGTTGATCCTGGGCGGCGTCTTCAGCCTCGGTATCTTCGTCGTAAGTTATCCCCCACCACCTCCCCTTATACCCACACACAACCACTAACGCACACTGCCCCCTCCAGATCCTCGCCGCAATCCTCAACCGCTACTACAACTTCACCGAACCCTACGGCTCCCTCGTTTACCTCAATTGGTACGTCGGCGAATCCGCCACCTCCGTCTTCGTCGCCAACGTCCCCCTCTGCTGGCCCCTCCTCTCCCGTATCTTCCACGTCGGCGCCTTCAACTCCTCCCGCCGCTCCGGCGCCAACCGCACCGACCCCAGCTCCAACGCCCTCCGCAGCGAAAGCAAGGAGCGCATCACGAATGCCGGGAGTAGATACTACGGCGCCGATACACCTAGCCAGAGAGAGGGCACCTACGAGTTGGGGAAGATGGGGGAGGGGCGGTATGCGGTTACGGCGGTGGGGGGGGAGGGGCGGTTAAGTGATGGGGAGGTGGAGAATGAGAGCGAGATTGTGAAGACGGTGCATATTCAGGTGCATGATGGGGTGGTTTGAGAGTGGGGTTTGTCATGTGTGCGTTGGGGGGGGGGGGGTTGTTTGTTTGCGTGAGAGTAAATACTGAGACGAGATGATGTTGGTAGGGCCAAGCGCGTTGGATAGAGGTGAAAGAGGATATCCTGTCTATATGGTGAGGTACTATTGGAGCGAATTTGCGCTAGATAAAAGGTATTTTTTGGCTTTTTCTTGTATAGCTGTAGAATGGTTGGTTCGGTAGATGAGATACTCTGTTTGATTATATGTACCCTCCATCTCGAGCGCTTATAGTGCGATATCATTCGGGTCGTGGGCAAAGAGAGACCTGGTCAACTGGCGGAAGGGAAAATTGTGGGCAGCAAAGTCCGGCCTAACAAAACGGACTTGGTTCGGTTTCCCCCAAACACGGGTCTACACATTTCGCGCTCCCCCACCTCACCCCCTCCTCTCCCAATCCTCCCCAACCATCCCCGCCCCCTTCTCCGCAACCGCATACACCGTCGCCTGGATATGCGCGCCCACCTGCAACGGCATCACGCTCGCATCGCACACCCGCAGCCCCCGGGCCCCATACACCCTCAGCCGCGCATCCACGACCCCGTGCTTGATCCCAGCGCGCCCGCCCATCGAGCAGGTGCCCACGGGGTGCCAGTCCGTGACCGTGTTGGCGCGGACGAAGGGGGTGAAGTCTTCGTCGTCTTCGGCTGCTTGGTTGGAGGCGGTGGCGGTGGCGGTGCTGGAAGGGGAAGTGGGGTTGACGGGTGAGGGTGAGGGTGAGGGTGAGGGTGAGGGTGAGGGTGAGGGTGAGGGTGAGGGTGAGAGTGGAATGGGGGGGGAAGGAGGGTGGGCGCGCGCGACGATGATGGAGGATAGAGGCGCGGTGGAGCAGATGCGATGGCCGAGTTTCTGCGCGGCGACCATCATCGCAAAGTCGATGTCGCCGCCTGGGCCGGCGTAGTAGCGCGGGTCGATGACGGGGTTGTCGGCGGCGGTGGTGGGGGTGTTGCTGCCGGGGCGCATGGCGGGGATGTGGATGGAGCCGGTGGAGAAGGGGTACTGCAGCATTTGCAGCATGGTGGCGTAGGATTTGCCGGGGATCGACTCGAAGTAGGGGCTGTAGTTGCTGGTGTCGAAGTTGAATTCGATTTGGCCGAGGACGGTGGAGGGGTTGAGGCGTGCGGCTAGGATCGCCTTGCGGGGGTCGTTGGTTGTGGATGGGGAGGTTTGGGTGAGCGCGGCGGAGAGGGCGGCGAGGGTGCTGGGGGGGACCATGTGCGAGTAGGGGAGGTAGATGATGGACGAGGGGATGGCGGTCCGGGGGCCGGAGCGGGAAGTGGCATATGCGTGGTCGGCGGCGGCGGCGAGGGCGGGGTCGGTGCGGAGGTGTTCGGGGGTTTTGATGGGGGGGGAGATTTCGTAGACCGTGCAGGTCACTGGGTGGTGAGGTTAGTGCTTGCTTTTAGGATTCGAGGGTAATGGGGTTAGTATGTACTCATGTGGTCTTGGAGGTTTTCTCCTACGTTTGGATTATCGACTTTGCTTTCGATGCCGGCGGCTTTGAGAATATCTGGATTTCCTATCCCGGAAAGCTCGAGAAGCTGGGGCGATTGCACGCTCCCGGCGCAGATGATGATTTCTCCCTCTGCCGTGACGACATGTTCTTTCTCACCATGTACGAATCTAACGCCCTTTGCAACCCATTCGCCCTCGGCCTTTTCGAGCACTACTTCCTGAACAGTCGCTTCACTGAGCAACACCAAGTTTGGTCTCCCAGAGTTGGGTCTGTAGTACGCAGTAGCCGAGTAGCTCCTTTCTCTCGACTCTGGAGTAACGCCCGTAAGTGACGTCCAACAACCAACGTTCGATCCCGACATGTGACTACGGTTCGTTGCTATGCCCAAATTGTTGCACGTAGCATGCCAGTGTTGGTGCGAGGCTCCGTATTCCGAGGAGTATACGGTTTGAAGCGGTCCATCAGTTCCGTGGAATTTGAGCTCATGGTGGGATTGATGCTTGGCTTGGTGGTCGTCGTTTGGCACGTGGAAATGTTCACTCTTTTTGAAGAATGGTCTGATATCCTTCAGTAAAACCCAAAAAGAAAATCTCTCATGCAATTTGGGAACAAAATACATAGAATAGAGCCACCAAATAAGTAAAACCAACGCACAAGAGTATACACTGATTAAAGAGACCTGCCAAGATAGACTGAGGAAGGTCTTTTTTGAAAATAGCAGAATAAGGTTTCCAAACTTACAGCAACCCATCCCAACCCCAACCCTCATTCCCCAACTCCTCCCAAGCATCATAATCCTCTCTACACCCCCGATTCCAAGTCATAAAATTTAGCGCACTCGTCCCACCCAGCACCTTGCCTCTTGGCCATGGCAGCTTTCTGCCGCCAAGGCCAGGCTGCGATGTTGTTTCAAATTGCCAGTCGTATTTGGTGCCCAGAGTCTCTCCAAAGCGACCTGGGACGGTGATTGACGGTTCATGGAACGCTGGAGGTCCAGCTTCTAGAACGCCAACGGTTATGTTGGGATTTTCCGAAAGGCGTGTGGCGACAACGAGACCGGCGGTTCCTCCCCCGATTACCAGGTGGGTGAATTTACGTGAAAGGAATGATTCTACACTCGGCGCGGGACGCTCCATCTCTTGGGGCGAATAAAGATTACCCATAATGCTCTTCTTGAAAAACTCAATAGAAAGGGGAGAATATTAGACAGACAACAAGAGATGTGGAGTTTGCAGCGTACTGTGTATTAGATCGGAGTTAAGACGAGTTCTTTCGACAAATCCGAGTGCATCGGTCTCCATCTTATCGAGACGACTGATTGGTTTTACTGCTCCACGCCCCAAATGGCTGCTCGCAGACTACTACTGAGTACTGTATTAGTCTGTAGGTCTTTTCAACACCTGCATAAACTAATCCAGATGCACCAGCGATCAAGTCGCCAGCCCGGCATCATTGAACTCTTCGCACCGAAGGGGGCATCAACACCTTAATCACTTAGGGTTGCAACTACTTTGGTTCTTGGCGGCCCTCTTAGCCGCGTTGACGCCCATTGGCTGAATTCTGAAGTGCCGAGCGAGGCACGCCTGGAACGGATCATGTGATCATTCATTTTCTGTGAAAAAACATTTCTCTCCCCTACTATTGCAACTCGTTCGACCCGTCTGCTACCAGATCTTATTCTCAATGTGCTTCCCATAAAGGAAATGGGTGATGCTGGCAGCAGGACCCTAGGCTCATGAACTGGGGATATATATTCCTTGGCCGATCTCAAGTCTGCGACCAAACGCTCGTCGGTTTCGCCATTGGTCCACTATCCAAGGCTATTTCTATGAGTTCCCTTTCCTACAGGGTTCCGCCATGTACTCTGTAGCAGTGCTGACAGCCTTGACATCTCTCCTTGGTGAAGGGAGAGGCGTGGAAGGTCAACGAGAGAGGGGAACTCTGTTATCGATAACTCGATTTCGTAGAATTTCTTCTTCATCAAGCGCTAGGGGCATGGTCAACCTTGAAAACTTACCTGATGCTGGTAATCGAATGTCGTTTCCAGTGTCATCCTCTTTGAATTTACGTGAACAGCTAATCGAAGAATGACTATTCACCGTTCAGGTAACAAATTATATTAGCGGACGAGAATCACTTATGCAGGCGAAAGATTCTGTTCAGTTCACCTCGCTTTACTCAGCTTTCCGTCAACAACTGCTAAGTTTCATTCTATTTCGTAGGCGTATTGAATTAGATGTGTCTTCTTGGGCTTCTATTCTATCGGTGACTGTTTGATTCATCTTACCATGCGGGAAGGATTGTGACAAAACATGTTCGTACTTCCTGACTTCGCGACACAGAAGGTTCGAACCTCTGTTGAGCCTCGATTGGTACGACGTTCACTTCGTTAATGTTCCATTTCAAAGCAATGTTCAAGAGCCCAAAGTTCTTCCTTTACTTTCTGAGTACACTTTGTGGCTACCAGTATGCGAAGTGCGGCCCCATAAGATACCATGGTTCAGCGCCGCCCTACCTAACTCATCTGAGCAACGATTGGTCCTTTCATGCTTCTTAAGGGGCTGTAGACGAGAAAAGACCTCCGCTAGGAGACGCTGAAGTCTACGACCAAGGCTTACCGAACCTTATGCAATTTGTGCTAAAGGTCCACCAGTGAGTGCAGAAAGTCGTGGTATAACGCGGTGAGTCGTTGTCTCGGCAAAGCCGGTTGTTGTACCACGACTTCTTGCACCCACTGGTGGTCAGTCTCACGAAGCTTATCGCTGCTGCTGAAAAGGAGGACTATTGATGGCTGGGCTACAGCTGGTTTTGCAGTCGACTTCAGTAAGGACGGCAGCGAACTGTATCGAAAATACAGTACCCGTGGTAGCGGGTACTACATAGACGTGGGATTCTCCCAGCTAATCATCGATGGGAAGATCAACATCAAGCAGAGCCTCGAAGGGATTACTGGATTTGAGAAACATTCTCTCATCTTAGCCGAGGGTAGTAGGTTGGATGCTGATATCGTTGTTTTGCAACAGGGTATGGATAACATGCGCACCTCTGCTCGGAATATCATGGGCAATAGAATTGTGGATCGATGCAAGGACGTCCGGGATATGGATGACAAGAGGGAATCAATTGCGGTACCTGACCCTGTTCTTTGCAACTCGCTTTCTCTTGCCAGTGTTTGGTGCTAAGATATTCATTGGTGCAGATGTGGAGGCCTAGTGGCCCATGTATATTCTTGGCCCATGTGCGGTAACCTTGCTGTGTGTCGGATCTACTCTCGGTTTTACGTTGAAACTCCGGACGAGGGCCTCCGCTCAAGGTAGAGAAGCTAGTTTGGTTTTCTCAGGCTATGCGATGGACATTGGAAGAGCAACAGTTGAAAAGCTGAAAAGGATAGAAGATATAAAAGCTTTACACATTATGTCTTCTCATCTAGGTCGGCTTTTAGATAAAAGAAGTCCATGACTTACCAAGCGAACCATGTCTTTCATGCCTCGTGCCACTGGTCGAATTGGAGCGGTCAAAGATCCTACATCATCAAACACTTGATGCTGCCCTGATATATTCGAAGCGCTTGACAAAGAGAAATACCCGAAGAAACCCCAACAACGCTAGTTGATGCTTCTTGGTCGCATAATCACAGCGTAAAAGCGAAAACTCTAAATCCCGCAGCCACCACCGCCGACAAAAAGAGAGTATACTTGTTCCAAACACCAGAACATCTCCCCGCTTGCGCCGTAAATGCAACAACACTGCTATTCGCAAGCGCCGAGATGGCCGCAGTACCGCCTATTCCAAACGTAATAAGCGACGGTGCTTCATTAGAGTATGTAGGTATGTTATAGGTTTTAGAACCAACAACGAGACCAGCAGAACCAAGAGACGCAACAGTTCTAGAGATTGTGACCGCGGGTCCGCCAATGGATAGCGTTTGTCCTGCCATCAGGACCGCGGACGACGGGGCTGCAATGAGAGTCTCCCCGCCTATTGTATATACCGCTGCTGATTGCTGCTTTGGCGGAGCATAAGTAGATGAGCCGATAACCAGACCTTGGGAGCCAAGAGATACAGAAGTGCCTGAGACTACGGTACCAGGAGCACCTGGTTGCAGTGTTGTGCTTGCGGCGACGACGAAGCCGCCGTCTGCCGCTGGGTGGATCCGTTGACCACCTATCAAAGGAAGCGTTGGAACGACGGGGGAAACAGCTACTGTAAATGTGGAATGCCCAATGATCAAGCCGTTGGGCCCCAGCGAAACCGGGGTGCCCGAAATTATTGCCCCAGCCTTGCCAGGCGATATCGTTGTTCCAGCGACGACAACGTTACCACTTGGAGCTACCTGGACCGCCTGGCCTCCTACCAGTGGCAAGGTGGAGGCTGATGCTGGAGTCGGTACTACGAATGTGGATGTCCCAATAATAAAGCCGTCTGCGCCGAGCGAGACCGCAGTTCCCGCTACTGTTGCTGCGGACCCTCCATGCGACAGCGTTGTTCCACCAATGATAACATCACCATGTGGATCAACTTGGACCTGCTGGCCTTCTATTGATGGTAAAGTTGGAGCTATGGCTGGCGTAGAAGATCGGATTGCGAACGTAGATGTCCCAATGACCAAGCCACTTCCGCCGAGTGAGGCCTCAGTTCCTGATATTGTTACTCCAGAACCGCCTTGTGAGAGCGTTGTACCTGCGGCGATTACACGGTCATCAGACGCTACTTCAATCTGGTGGCCGTTAAAGGAGGGGGTATCAGAAGGGATGTTTGCCAAAGCTGGACGACTAGTCCTAATTCCCGCATAGGCGGTCGCAACCGAGACCGGGATGTTATCAAGTGTAACTGGGGCAGAGCCAGCAGTCAAAATGGCGCCATTGACGCTGAGACCTTTAATAGGTAATCCTAGTGCTGTATGGGATCCTGTTATAGGTAAGGATGGTGGCGCAGGAGAATCTAGGTTTGCAGTGGGAGGACCGGTGTTTTGGCTTTGCAGTTCAGTAGGTTTTTTGCTAAAGCTTTGGAGGCCGCCATTTTTCGGGTTATCAGGCTCTGAGTGAGTGCTGGCTGTAGAATCTGAGATGAAACCTGGATCTTGGCTGGGATCTTGTTTCGGAATAATGGCTGAGTCCCTATTAGCTCCAGGCTCTGCGGTGCTTCCCAGATCAGCGTTACTTCTGCTTGAACTTGAGGCTGGTATCACTTGGGAAGGTTTAGGTGCAGGTCCGGCTGATGTGGTTGCGGTTGGCGTAGTTGGAGCTAGAGCTGACGCGGGCGCAGCGGAGGATGTCAAGATTGTCTGGGCTTGCGGAGTCGTGGTTGGATCTGGAGTTAGAGGACCGGAAGCTGGCTGTAATACCCGAGGTGGATCCCAGAGCCCAGATATACCAGCCGTACAGGTTGACCACGCGGGGTCCAAATTATATACCGCACGAGGAACGGATAGTAACGGCTTACACGGATCATACGTGATACTTTGAACAAGTAAGTCTGAGGCATCTCCAGCGGTCTTGAGGACCTGAGGGTCTTCATAGAATACTGATAGGTCGGTAGCATTCGGCCAGTGAACCATTCCCTTGAGTCCCTTGACAGTTTTAATTCCACACTCTCTGTAGATCACATGTAAGCCTTAGGGCCAGATATGAATATCACTTTTTCGTCAAAGAGATGCACTGCTTACGCTGTAAGATCGTACGGATTCATCGTTGTCCAGACAAAGTCAGAATAACCACTGTAATGGGGCAATCGAAGGCGGTCGATAACAGAAGCACCGGTCATCAGCTGGTTCGGTGGAAAAGAGAGAGTTGTCATGGTGTACGATGACCCAACAGGACCACAGTAATCATGAGCAACCATAGATTGAAAAGCAACGTATATTAACGGTGAAGTACTACACTTAAGGTTAGACATCTTCTCGTAGAGAGTTGAGCATATCATACAACGTAAAGCCATCGGAGACAAGGGTACGGGCGGTTTGATTTCTACTCGATGTAACGGTTGCGGATTGATTTTTGTCCGCAGTATCTGCTGCGATTGCTGATGGCTTCGTAGCATCGGTACTTGGCCAGACATACACCTGGACTGTTCCTCCGTCGAGACTACAAGAACCACAACAGGGTGGCTTCGCGGTATATTTCCAGCTAGGGTTGTAAGAAGAGGCTGACACCAACGAACCGGTCATGCCCAAATTTTTACTGTCAGGATAGTAGCCGGAGATACTTGTTGTTCCAGTAACCGTACCCGTCGCTATATACTGCAGGAAGTCTGTAGAGAATTGGGTGCTGCATAAGCTGTTGAGGGTGTTGCACGCAACTCCCGTGCAATCCCACGAATTGCTACAGCCTTGGCTCGTGAAGACAGCGCAGCTTCGGCCGATAGCGATGGACGCATCCAAGTTGTGGATACCTGGCCATACGTTGGTGCATGAAGACGGGATTGTCGAAGGGTTAATTTGAAAACCCTGAGCAGGGACAGAGGCGAAAGAAGGGAGAGAAGGGAGTGATATATTGACAGCCATGGGAACGGCAATAAAGAACTAGCGATTGTGATTAAACATGAAGAGTATATTCCAACATTATGAGCGATTGCCAACAAGGCCTTCTAAAGCCAAGAACGAAATGACTTGAACAAATCAGGGACCAATTATTTAAAATCCTTCGAGCCTTGGAACATCACTTTTTGTGGCGTGCCAAAACGTCTTTTCGAGCCTTGGAAGAAGTATAGAAGTTGATAGGTCGAGATCATCACGAGCCTGAAAGTACAGGTCCTTCCTGCAGCGGGCTCTGCAGGAAGGACCTGTATCCATCCACACAATCCTCTTTCGCCTTGCAAACAAAGATTGATTCCATTTTCGCCCCCGAAGGCTAAGCGCCCCTTGACATTTGGGGAAGTTACAAAGGAACTTTCGGGGTCGCACTTCTTGTGTATTGGATAGCGACGATGCATTTGAAACGGTTTGCTCCGTACTACAATTTCCACCTTTGGTAAGCATTTCACCTGACTAATCAATATCCTCGGCAATTCCCATACTGAACAAAGTCTCGGGCAGGCAATAATCAGTCTCTTTTCGATAGAGAAGAATTTCAGCCATAAGTCTGGCTAACGTGCGTTAAGTGTTTGCGCTGGGCTCAATGACTCCAGTATTAAGGCATCGTACCCCGCGTATCAACGGTTTTGGTCTTTGAATCCCCATTTCAGATGTTCTTCGCCCCATCGGCTCTACAGATCTAAGAAATCACACTGGCACGAAAGGTTTGTCGATAAGAGCCGACTGGAAGGTGATGTCACGTTGGTATGAACGGTACTTGGGATATATCCTCTCCTGTCGTCCCTTCAATACAGCCAACTTTTGCTTTCGAGCAACGCTAACAAATTGCCTCACTTTATCGTGGCTTTTGCCCTGGAAAGAAATTGATCTCTGCCTTCTGCGGGAGTACTGGACTCGGCAGGAAGCCAGGAGCGACCTCTACCCCCGGTTCACGAACTCTGCGTATCCTCAGCGCCTGGGGTCGTTTCAAGGCCCTTACCGAGTATCCCATACTCATGCTGTCCAGTATTGATTGCCGGAGAAAGGCCGTACACTCCTGCTTCTTTGGCATTACCGTGAGGCTCATATATTTTAGGAAAGCAGGGTACTGATCGATGGCATGAATATGACAAATCTCATTTGTCAGGTGCGCTGTCGTACCTTTTGGAGGTGCACCGGGAGCCTCAGAAGCCTCCTCGCAAACTTGCTGGATAGGCCTTCCTTGATGACGAGCCATCTTGCGGAAAAGGTTTAGGAATACAAATAGTCGGTATGATATCTTGGAAGCTTGGTTCGTTTTCTATAAACGGTAATCCAATTCGGTCGGTGGCTCGAGGTAGCTCAAATCGGCCATATCAGCACCCTTTGGAACAACCAAAATCCCCAGTGAAGGAATTGCGATACCTGGCAAGTTCGACGTTTGCCCCGGTTCCGAATTGCTCAATCGTTTCGATACCGAAGAAGCTCATAAGTTGGATTGCAATTCCCTTTAGTGTATATGCTTGTGTGTAGCCCTCATCTATGTTGGGCATGGATGCGCAGATGTAGGAACCGAAGATATTTGGATGGACGATTTTAGACTGTATGGTAACTTTCGATGCTGAGGGAGGGTAGCGGTCGCCAATCTCGATCGTCAGGTGGAGGGGAGCGCCACCATCAGGAGTGAGTATGAGGCTTTCGTCGTATCTTCGTCTTTTAGACTTAGTGAGATCTTTGAACATGGCCTTGCTTGAAGTTCGGCGACATCGCGCATCAGACGTTGACGAAGCATATTGGTTTTATCCTAGCAATACATATCGTCATCAGATCCCCTTCTGTTGATGCTGTGGGTGTTTTGTCAATACGATTGCTCTGTGCTCTATTTTTCTAACGGCAACTTTCGACTCCGCTTATTTCGGCCCCTTTCAATCAACCTACCTATCGTTTATCGAGGCCTGCATTGGTGAAATGCTCTGACAATGTGAACAGCTAGACAAATCGAATGATAGATCAACTAAGCCGGATTAATGAAAGTGGTTTGATACATATAGTCCAAGTTAATGTTGTGCTTCTCCGCTTGTTGTAAGTTAAAATTTGCTTTCTATCCAAAAGCAGAAGCTGCTTACGCGTGCGGAATCGTGGCCAGTATCGTCGAAGCTTAACCTCTGAATGTAGGTTCTTCCTATCCAGTCACAAACTTTCAACTTATCAGTCGCTCTTTATAAACCTTTGCCTTTTTCTTGCTGTTTCTTCAACCTCTCTTGCAACGAGCAAGAGCTAGTGAGCCCTAAATCAACATCCACTTTTGAGGAGAGTGGAGAAGAATGCAGCTGAGAACAAGTGGCCGCTGATGGTATCGCAGCGTTCAGGGAACGTGATGCAGCATTTCACTGATATGATCTTCTGCGAAGTTTACGCCGTCGTTCTTTGTTGCAGCCATCATGGGAACTCCACGCTGCACTAGCATTCAAGCCCACTGCCCCAATTTAGAAATCTCTACCAGGACGCCTAACTCATCATTATCTGAGCCATCGTCTACGTTCCATGTTTCACTCATGGAATCCCAGTCTTCGAAAACGCACCTGGGAAGAGTCTTAACGTTCTCTTTACCACCAGAGGTTGCTTAGCATAGACTGGCCTCTACCTACTTCAATAGTCACCAGAGCAACCCATATACTTTTGGGGAGTGTGATCGTCTCGAGCCAACAGGGTAGATGCCTAAAACCGCTACTCCATCTTGTGAGACCTCATAGCCATCAGCAAAGGACCATCGCGTACTAATATTGGGCCTGGGCGTGCGTACCCAAGTCTACATGAGGAGTCCCTAATACTTCTAGATTCTAAAACTCGCCCCACCGAACCGAAAATTTCATCTATTTCTCCACTCAAACAATATACCTACACCACAGCACATTTACTCAATATCGCGCCCTAATTCTGAAGGCCATTGTGAATGATACTCTCATGCCACCAGGACTAGCTCATTCAGATAACCAACTTCTATCAGCACATAGCCTCGAAACTGCTGCCGAACTTCTTCTTCATTGCGTTTCCAAGTTTCAGGGCCTCTGCTACCGAGTTCATCTATATTACTTGCAATAGTTTCCACCTTGATCCTGAAGGAAGGTGAACGGCCATTCAATCTCGCGTCATCTCGGGTTGTGGGATACCACACCATCGGCATAGGAAAGGCACCTCCAACGTTCCTAGCTTGGTAAAGTTATTCCAAGCACTATAGAGACCCGAAACAGCCACATTTCCTCGTGGTCAGATAGCTTCTGGATGATAGAAGAGCCCCATGTTACCGCAAAAGAGAGGTACGCTCTGGAACGTTTTGCAGACGCGGACTAGGCTACCAAGTGCGATCTGATTAGTGACGTCAAAGACCGACATGATTTACACGAGGGGCAAGAAGATGCCATTGAAGGTGGTCATATTTTCTGAGATATCGTTCTGAATGGTCACGGTGCTTGATTCTGATGAATGCTCGACTAAGAGACACATAAGAGAGTAGATGCTGAGTGTGAGGCCCGAACCAAAGTGCAGCTGGGGAAACTGGAATTCATTGGATACTGACACATTAGTCGATAGCTAATATTCACCCAGAACAGCAACGGAAGACTTCCAGAAACCGACCAAGTACTTGTTATACACTCGTCCCCTAATGACCTTTGTAACTAACAGCGAAAACCCCTCGATATAATATCACCTAGTTCAACTGCCGATTTGCATCAATTGACCACAATTCCCCATCCGACAAGATGAAACTCAGCGTCGGATTCAGATTCGGATTCACATCATTCCAGTATGCCCCTAGGCTCCCATATGAATAGCAATTTCCAAGTGGTAGACTGAACAAAGCACAGGTGTAAGAGCCGTCTGGGTTCGCGATAATTTGCGCTTGCCCCATATGGAATCTCTGATGCAGTTGACACAGCAGTAGTAGGTGGGGATCCCAACGGTAAAGACTGTTGTCTAGATGCCGGGCATTGGGGATTAAGAAGTGGTTTTCGAATGACTGGTCGAGGTTTTAGCCGTTTCCCAGATAAAACTTTTCTTCCTTTCCTGTGCTTAAGGTTAAAATGAAGTCACGACCGGTGTGATAAATCTTTCACTCCTCGAGCGTCTTTCATTTCGAACATATCTTTACAGATGGAAGAGCGAGGTCTACTACTATCCATGTTTCGGCTTTCCGTAGACCGAGCCAGGTTTTTCACATTTGAAGGAGATTCGAGTCAAATCTCCAGCGCCATGTAGCAAGAGACTGAGCAAAGGCTCCACCAACGACAGGGCCAATGACCATACCAATGCAAAATGTTATACTTTAAAGTTGTCGATTGGGATGCTTGAAATGTGCTGATAACGATTTTGGCCGCCCAGGCAGCGTAGTAGGCCGAGGCTGGAACGGACTGTGTCTGCAGTGCTCCCGGTCGAGGTGAAGGATGCCACACTGAAGGCAGTGCGTGTGCTGGTGGTTTTGACGATTGTAGTTAGTGTTACAGTGGTGCAAGCTCTGATGGCGAGGATAGCCAAGATCAGATTGTGCGCGACGATCGTTGTTCTTGTGGAGATGGGGCGTAGGGACGATGGCGGTTCTGGTGGTTTCCAGTATCGGTTTGGGTGGTAATTCTGTCGACAACTTCAGCACAGGAGACAAAAGTGGGATATTTTCTGATGCTTGAAATGGTCGAAGTGGGTGAAGTTCACGTTCATCGCGCTTGCCATAAAAGCCGTAGGCCAACGATATAGGGACAAACCCGAGGGCTGTTGGGACTGTCGTTGTCGAAGTAGCTGAGGTGAAGCCCGAGAATTTAACTCGGTGTTCACTTTCACTGTTCGGCGATAGTGTGGTGGCAACGATGGCCGACGTGGTAGTTGAAAATGCACTTTTGATGGTTTAAGTTACGAGCTGAGTAGAGCTAAAGGTCGTTGTTTTGGCGCCGGAGTCATAGTGACTGAAAGACAGCTTGTCTCCGGGGCAATTGCGGCAAGAGAAAATCATATCAGGTATATTGTCGTGCCCACAGGGTTCACCGACGAAGGGCCAAGCTTAGATAATCCTTAAGAGGTAGATGAGTGAAGCTGGTTGAGCCGCAAAAGGTAGAACCATAACCAGGACTTCACAGCTGGGAAATCTAAAGGACATCATCATGACGGCTTGATGGATCCAACCTATAGAATGAAGTAAGAATTCTAGAGTTGGAAACTGTCATGTTCCAACATAAAGCCAAAAGAAGGAGGCATTTTCGGAATTCGCGCAACTCGCTCCTGAGTTGCCAACCTTGAATCGTCGAAGATGAGGCTACCGCATACTCGTCAGCTACATCGGTGGTCTTCTATGACAGCATGTAGTAGCACCAGCAGTCCTGTTTCTGGATATTCAACTATCGCACGAGCTTCAATGGTAGTCGCTCTCGAATGGCCTAATGGCTTTGAAGACCGATCTAGGTGAGATGACAATACCTCAAATGGTAACCCGATCGTCCAAACTTCACTGGGCTAGGAAGCCTAAGTTGCACTCTTAGGGAATGAAACTATTGGCATTTTTGACAAACCCCAAGGAACTGGAGCCTTTGATGGCGTCCGACCAATCCGTAACCCCCACTAACCTCGTTCCTCGCTGAGAGCTTAGTGGGGGCTACGGATAAGCAAAAGATGAGGAATATGGACATCACAGCGGTCAAAGCGCAGGTAGCAGGTTTCAAAAGACGGGGCATTTTCAGCAAAGAGTGTAAACAGTAATCTGTTCGACGATTGTCTGTTGTCAGTCAAAATGGAAAGAATAAAGTTAACGGTCAAAAGTTCCCACAGTCTGAAATGTATCAAGATTTGAGTCTGGGTAAGAGAAAAGGCGGGGAACGGTTGGACGCTTGATCTTCGACGGTCCCAAACTAAGCTGCAGGTAAGATACCCTACCCTCCCGCGTCTTCGCGCCCCTCTCCAGTAGCAGAACAAATGATCCGCAGTAGAGACCTTTGGACGTGAGCTTCATGACACGCAAGTGGTAGTAGTAGTAATGGAATGTACTTTCTGGTCCTTGAGGGAGCAAAATTGCCTACTATTGCTCTGCATATGAGGTGCCGCCACAAATGCATGTCAAGTCATCGAGCGCTAGAGTCAAGTCAGAAGCTGTTGATCTTGACTGCTAGTCAGTATAAGTGCTAAGAGTGAAAGCTGCCGCCGTCTTGTTCTCCTAATTTCATACCGAGGGCTGGCGCTGAGTGTTGAATCATGTACCCTAATCTATTGCCCCCTTTCTATCATTCCTCATAGCATCGTCAACCGAGTTTTCATGGTTGTAGCGTGGCAGTCACACGGCTTCACTTCTACTCGCCGGTATATTTTCCCCGGCGTCCTTCGCATGGCTCAGATCTTCTCCCAAGCTCTTCCCATCGATGACAACAGGCTGGCAGTCCTGCAACACAAAGAGCATCCTCGCCCAGTCCGTCTTGCTGGAGTTCCTCCAGCCATGCATGGTGGCCCGTTGCACTGCCACGTCACCCCTGTGTAACAGACTTATTTCGCCCGAGTCTAGCGACATTTCCATTGTGCCTTCCAATACCACGCCATAATCCAGGCTCTGTGTGCGATGCATCAACGGTTCTGCTCCAGGAGCAAAGTCGACTATCCGACAAACGGTACCATTGGGGCTGACTAGGCCAAGCTTCTTGGACGACATAAGCTCATCGTGAGCCTTCAAGTCCTTGTCGTCGTTGAGGGAAGCCGGAAACTCCGAGGTAGTGTATACAACATCGAACCCGTTTGCGCCTTTGAGGACCGGTACCCATGAGCCAGGCCGAGTCGACTGGACGATGGCTTTGCTCGTCAAGCTGTCGTGCCCTGTGATATAGTGGGTTACTCCTGGAAGGCCCGAGGACAGTTGACCTTCGTTTGGTGGTCTTGGATTTGCCATGACGGAATTTAGGAAAGCTGTCTTCTTGAGGTTGTCAGCCTTGGCAACGTAGAAGCGATACTGGCGAATATCGCACGGGTACTCAATCTTGGGGTGTGCCTGGCCGAGGGGCTAGAAGAGGGTTCTACGAAGGCGTCTGATGACAACGAAATGGCTGGTGGAGTGAGGGAGAAGTGAGGGCTTTGGTAAAGGGTCCAAGCCGCGAGATTTGCTAAAATAAGCTTCGCCGTACTTGCGTGCTACATACAGTAGAATATGTACATACGCGCGCCTATGAACTACATTCCCAGACTCTCTTATGGATTTGATCTGCATGCACAAATCCTACGAAACACCGGTGTTTGTTCGATCTATTCAATCTAATATATTTCGATGATAACCCTTACGGGTATCCGGAAGTTTGAACTGCAGCATATGGCTTTTGGCTCGCGAAAGATGCTGTAGAGCGCATTGAGCTTCTGTACCCCGCTAACTCTCCTCAGATATCCATTGTCCCCTCGGTCTTCCTTCTCTACCACATGGCATCAAATGCCAGTATTTCAACGTGCGGCTACTGTTGAGTAGAGGTCACTGGAATATCCCGTCACGATTATAGAGAGGACTTACTTATACCACACCGATCATGTCACTCGATCTCTTTGCCAGTTAGAGCGGGCATCGCGGGATCGCCAGGGCACCTCCGTCGATTCCCGCAGTTAGAGGAAAGATGATAAGCTCTGATTGGACAGACCCACATTTGAACTTCTTTATCCGCAGCGGACGGGACCAGAACTCTGAAGCCATATCTGTAGCCCCACCAAGCTCGTCCTTCCCTCAGTGGGGCTACGGATAAAGCCTGGCTGGCGTCCGAAATGGCGAAAACATATCTTAATAGCATTTGAAGTTGCGGTTCCATACACCTTTCATTATTGATATTATTCGGGGAATAATACATTGACATGCATACGGCCCCTTGCAGGACAGAGACTAAGCCTTTACGCCAAAGATAGCCGCTCTGATGGGGTTGTTCAGCATGCGCTCCACACTTCTATAAGGTTATCGCGTGGCCACAGTACTTAATCTTGACTTCGGTTTCGAGTCTTCTTGCCTCGTGGTTCCATGTCACCTTGTATAACTGTCGGAGTTACCGGGTCATAAGAATACTTCCGTCGCCATATTGTGCCGTATATTCTACAGCTTGACCTATCCGTGGTGTGATGGCAGGAATGAATGCCACCCTTATTGCTCTGTCCCCCGGCTTGAAGCCCCCTCAAGGAATTGTTCCCAATTTCCACAATCCTCCGTCTCAACGGACCGCGAATGTTCTCTGCCAAACCATCTGTTTGACTCTTAGTACTTTTTGTGTGCTGATTCGGCTGTACACGAAGTTCTTCATAACTCGGTCCCATGGGTGGGAAGACTGTAAGTGAAAGGCTCCTTGGCCTCTTAAAGAGGAAAAGCTGACTGTGAGATAGATACTTGCTTCATCGCATGGGTATGCAGAACAGATCTTTCTTGACTGCATGTCATGGTCCGCTTACAGAAACCGTTCGATAGGTTGGTCTCTTATCCTACGGCGGGATAATGCTGATGCCGCTCTTCAATGACCATGCCGGAATACATCAGTGGAACATAATGGTGAAAGACCTTATACCTTGGGTCAAAGTAGGTCATTAAGTCGTTATAGATCGAAGATCAAACTGACAAAGACCTCCCGTTGGCTAGCTTGCAAACGTCATTGAAATAATCTATGTGCCTATTATTTTCATTACAAAGCTCTCGATCCTCCTGCTATACTTACGGATTTTCGTGCCAAGCGGCAAGCCAAAGATCTACTATGCAATACACTTTGTAATCTGGTTTAACTTGTTGTTCTATCTTGCGAACATTCCTATCGAAATATGGCCTTGCATTCCTAGGGAAAAACTCTGGTCCCCATCATTACCTGGACACTGTATTAATGATGATCTGGTCTTCGTGTCAGGGGGTATCATCAATGTTGTTTCGGATTTTGCAATACTGCTCTTGCCCATACTGTCTATCTGGCGTCTGCAAATGCCAACAAGGAGAAAGGTTGGTGTATCGGCTGTGTTTGCAACGGGCCTGTTGTATGTATCCCGACCATGGTGTCGACTAGCCAGCGCTGACTTCGGTAGTGGTTGTATCTCGAGCATTATGCATCTCGTCACGAGCGTCCGTAGTGCTGGTAATCCAGATAAAACCTACTATTTATTTCCTGTGGCTCTATGGACGTGCGTGGTCTCGTTTCCGAAAGAGTAACAACACTCGCTGACTACCGTAGCGTCGCCGAAATCACTTCCGGAATAGTTTGCGGCTGTCTTATCACCATGCCAAACTTCTTCCGACACGTCGTACCCAAGATCGCAAGTAAATTGCACAGTAGCAAGAAGAACAGCAGTCTCAACAAATTCGCTTCGATCGTGTCATCCCGCAGTCACAAATCTGTTCCACAGTGGCACGACCGCTACGATCCATCCCCAAGGCACAGCGAATACCTAGAGTTGGGTGAGGATAATGTTTGGCACAGCCCGGCAAAAGCGGGCGCTGTCGCAGGCAATGGTCCCATACCTCCAAATGCGGTATGGAAGGGTCCCAAGGTGTCCGGAAGTGGTGCGGACTTGGAGTCGGGGATTACGAAGACGGTAAAGGTTGAACAGTATTCGAGGTTTCCCATCACATGATTTCTTCATTGGTTATGGCGCTTAAAGAGCACTGCTTGAGAAGGATATTCCCACGACAAATATAATAATCGAGTACTGAATATTAACGGTACAAAGGCTCCTTGTCACGACTTTATTCCACGGGCGGCCCGAAAGTTACCTTAGATACCTGCCAACTTCTTCATCCCACCATTCGAAATCGTCCTCCCCTCGCCACTCACCCCGTCCCCAACCAACGGCTCCCCATCACCCATAGCCAACTCAACCAGCACCCTCCCCAGATCCCTCGTCGGGCTTACCCCGGCCGCGTAGACCGTTCTCGCCAACCCCAGTACCGCCGGCATGTAAATTGCCTTGGCTGCTTGTAGTCTAGGGATCCAATCGTGAATTTCCTCGTGGTATTTTGGGTCGACGCCCGCGGGCCGGAGCGAGTAGGGTTTTAGTGACGAGTATGCGAGTTTGTGACTGAGATCAAGCAATGCGGCTTCGGCGCGGCCTTTGATGATGCCGAAGAATGGGGTGAAACGGCTAGGTGTTGTGGTGGTGCCTTCGCCTGTTTGGGGGACTGCATTAGTAGATGGACGTATTCGATAGATTCTCTTAACTATCTAGAACCCTAGAAGACTGGAAGCAATTGGTCACCTGAGACGTAGACGAATTTGAAGGGCTTGGATAACGATGCAAAGGATTTCGCAGCTGCCAATGGGTAATCTAATGTGATCTCCTCATACACCCTGAATCACGACAATGCATTAGCCATTATTAGCCTTTTATCCTTCATTCATCGTACTTATGGAAATCCGGGAGAGAACAACACTCACTCCTTACTAACATCATTAGCACTAACCCCCAGCGCCCAAACACACCCGGTCGCGCCTTCCAACTTCTTCATAACCTCCGCTGGATATTGATTAAAGTCCTTGTGAATAATCACATTGGCCTTCGAATGGCCCTCTGCCATAGGCACAGCACGCCGGCTGAGGATAGAGACATGGGTAATGGCATTGTTGGTTAGCATCTGATGGAGGCAGGCAGTGCCTACGAGGCCGGTGGCGCCGGTGAGGATAAGATGCATGTTGGAGGTCTTCTTGATTGGAGAGAAAAGTCGGACTTTGATGCTGATATTGCTTTTAGATACCCAGGGTCTTAAGAGTGCTACCTTATCTCCGGACCGTCAGCTTCCATTCGTCAGCATGGTTGCCTGTCAGAAATTCAGAACCAATTCCGTCTGATTAGTCGGCAACACTGTAAAATAATGGTGACTTGAATTTTAGTACACTTGGGTCTGGTTTAAATGCTTGTGGCGTTCAGTCGTACATCTTCTATTCCATCCTTCTTTCCACAGTACTTTGCCATGCTTGCTTCGTTGGAACTTTGCCGCCTAATGGAGGAGTATGATTTGGAGATTATCGGTTGGCGTCACGTGGTTTTGCTTTGGGTCCGCGGTGTAGGGGAGCAATCTACAGCAGCAGAATTTTGCGCCCGACATGTTCGTCACGATAGAACATTCGTCCCTTCAAAACGTCAATTGTTCGAGGTGTTGCCCATTGATTGATCCTTCTTTGTAATTGTTATTGCAGATGCATATACCAGTTGTACGGGCGGGCCTCAGGCTCTCCATATCACCCAAGGGCTAAAGTAGGCATACCTGGTCTCAACATCGAGTCGTACGTACTTCCAACTGTCCGAGATGCAGCTTCATCAAACTTCTAGATGCCCTAAGAGTGGCCAGAGCCGCCTTTTCTGCAGATTGACTTCACGATTTCTGCATGGCGGTAACATCTCATCCATCACTTTCCACACTCCCCACTTGCTAGAGCATTAGGCTTTATGCATGTCTCTTCATGCAGTCTTCTATTGGCGAGCAGTAAGATAGTACGCCTTGATCTCCGCTTCGGATTTCTTTTCACGATTACACTTATGCGTTGATCTGCGTGTATCTGACTACTATGTCTATTGGCCGAAGTCGCGATTTGGAGATCTAAAAAGTCTGGCCCTCGCCCTCTTTTGTAGCTAAGACACGACTTTGTCTGCTCATGCCACAATGAGACCTGACTTTACGACTTGCGCGAATGATTTCCTAAACGGCTCTGCTGACGTGTTTAGCAACTATGTCTACCAAGGACCTGTTCAAGGGATACTTGCCACTGCCGCGAGACCTGTGCTCATGACTGTCCAAGGATGTAGGGAATTGTGTGGGACAGGCGTTGATTATTACTCATGGAAAGATGCAAGCAACACGATTACAACATGGCTTCTACCCATCTGTGGATTGCTTTTGCAAGTTCCATACGAAAGCAACAAGAATTGGGCCACCTTTCTCGTATTAAGTCGCTGGGTCGGAAACCCTATCGCCAGCTTGTCCTATCTATTTTGGAACATCAAAGTCACTGGCAAGTGTGCATTGATGGTTGACATGGCCACAAGATATGAAGAATACCCTAACGAGGATTCCGAATTCTCCTTGATGAGGGACTCGCTTTTTATACTCTGTGTCATGAATCAATGTGTGTAACGGGAGCGAACACGGCAAAATATCGACCTTAGCTAACCTTGTCTATAGACTCCATCAAGCACCAATTACCTCCTGTAGAAGCAGAGCGGCTGCTCAGATTAGCGTTGTTTAGCAACATTCTGCAGCTGAAGGAGTCCATAGGAGACACAAGCAGTCTAGTCAAGAGACGTACTGAATTGGCAAAGAGCCTTCGAGAAGGGCGCAAGAAGGGCATAATACCTGTCTTCATATCTTTCATGTGGTTCGTGTTTGCTTTGGCACTGTCGGTCCAACTTGCCTTTTGGGCCATTGGTGATAACGCAACCGCACACAATCTGGCCATTGGGTACTTAACAGGCTGGCTTCCAATCCTCGTGCTGGCGTGCACAGTGGATCGAAACATCGCTTCGGCAGACTCGATTGGCGCAAAGTTCAATTATCTCGTTGATGATGTCCGTCAAGCTCTTCTAGATACCGATATTAGGGAAGTTTACATGAGGAATACTAATACAGGGCCGGAAGACTTTGCATGGATAGGTCCTTTGTACGATGAGACAATCTTCGACGGGACCTTCTTTACGGAGTTTGCCGGTCAAGGTAGAACTCATTGGCATTATGGCGTAGCTCATCCAATACTAGCTGGCATCGAGGCGAAGTTCATGGCTGAATATGGACGTGACTGGTTGAGAGAAGGATATGCAGCGCGATTAGCTATCGTTGTTGGGTCCCGCAATCTCAATGGACTCAAGATGTTCGATCCACGCATGATTTGGCAAATCACAAGCTCGTTGTTCGTTGTTTGTGGATCCGTCGGCGGCGCTTTTATTCTGTCATGTAAGATCTTGCCCGCAAATGTCGGTCAAAGACTAATGGTCAACGAAGATTTTACTCCTACAGAGGGCCTTGGTTGTAGAAGTGGTGACTATTTTGTTTATATAACTATGGCCGTGGGACTTTTGATTGTTGAAATGTTTGTATGGTGGCTTACCCACGAGTCAACCCATACCTCAAGTGATCCTGTTGCTCGAATTGTTACTGGACTAGAGCGGCGTCTTACGCGCTCCAACAGCTTTTCTCAACGCCGGCTAACAAAGCGATTGTACGATATTGTGATATCGTCTTACACCACCTTGACCTTTCGAGATTTGATGAAGAACCTGTTCATTCGGCCATGCGAGATCTCTAATACCGGCTGGTTGGCATATATCATCCTGGCACAGGTTTTTGGGGCGTATCAGACGTGTGACTGCATGGCAAGCCTCTGGGCTCCAAATGGAGTACGACTCCTCGACCGATACTAAATAGAATGCTGACTCCTTTTCTCTAGGGTTATGTGGACTTCCAATCGTCAGATTCAAGCTCCAAACACTCAAATTCTAGGGCATACTAACAGTGCTGCAGATATGACGCCTACAAGTTCCTTGGAATTTACAATTACTGGATAGCTGCAACAGGACTATCGCTTACGGTCATGACTGCTGGCCTTGCCTATATCGTGGAGGAGTATTGTACACAAAGCCACCTTAGCACCGAACACTACGGTAGAGCAATGCAAGGTCTCAAACAGACTCGACGGTATAAGAACTACACTCTTTTTGCAAGGGCCATTCCTAGCTACCTTATCAAGGCCACCAAATGGTTCAACAGTAAAATAAGTGGAGGCAAGATGCGATCGGGAAGACGGAGTTTGGTCTGGACCGCAAAGGCCAAAGAACATCAAACAACGATGATTCCGAACAGCGACGTCGCAAGAAACCCGCAGGAGGAAGACATTGGTCGTGGTACTATCCAGACAGGTGTCGGTATGGAAGATCCCAAGTCAATGAACGAACGCCAAGAAGAGATGAAGAATCATCAGATGGAGGAGGTATCGTCTCCGTCATCTTACGCGTCGCATGCTCTGGATATTGAGAAAGCCGACACCAATAAGCTCTAATCCCTCAAAGGATCCGATTGCGACCGAATGCGGCTTAGAAATAGACATCTAAGTTTCAAAGATTAACAAGCAAAAGTAGATAGTGACGATTCGGTGTACGCTCATAACTTTTCTCTATATGAACAGTTAGATTTTCGTTCTCTTGGTATTATATCAATATTGACTCGAACTTGGTTGTATCCGTTGCGGACTTTACGAAAAGATGCGTCGGATTTAACGGAGGTACCGCACCAAAAAGGGGGAACAATTCAAAACAAAAGCCGAGTTGGCCGATTTTCGGCTCGTCCGTTCAATTTGGGCATTATATATTCTTGTATAATCCTACCAAGAACACACTCCCAAATTACTCCCACTGCAACAATGTCTTCAGAAGATCACGTGAAGAACATCGCCATTGTAGGGGTCAGTGTGACAGTAAAACCGTATAACATCTGTACAGAGTCTGACAGTTTTAGGCAAGCGGCAGAGTGGGCGGTGCGATGCTTGAGAGCCTTCTGCAATGCGGTACCTTCAACGTGACTACTATTTCCCGTCAAGATTCTAGCGCTACCTTTGCGCCCGAGGTTACCGTAAAAAGGGGCGACTACACCTCCTCTGCGTTCCTAGAATCTGCTTTAAAGGGTCAGGATGTCCTTATCATTACCTTGCCCGGTACGGCCGCTCCTGACCTTCAGACCAACTTCATCAAGGCTGCCGCCAAAGTGGAGGTCCCGTGGATTCTCCCTAATGAATATGGAAGTGACGCGGCCAACAAGGAGATCTCGAATGCGGTTGCAATTATAGGATCCAAGGAGAAATATCTGGATCAAATACAAGAACTCGGCAAGAGCAGCTGGATTGGGGTAGTAAATAATCCGTGGTTTGACTTTGTATGACTCCGCCGCAACTTTCAACCCTGGGCGTGGCTGAATCGTGTTATACATTTAGAGCCTGAAGCTTGGATCTTTTGGAATCGACATCCTCAACCGCAAAGCCACCCTCTATGATGACGGCACCAACGTCATCACAACAACCACCCTTCCTCAAGTCGGCCGGGCTGTTGCACGGCTGCTAAGTCTGCCTGTGCACTCCTCTGCTTCCGCTGTGTCTCTCTCCGACTACAAGAACAAGTACATTTACATCAACTCGTTCTACGTTAGCCAAAAGGAGATGCTTGCTGCAGTCCAGCACGCCACGGGTACAAAGCTGGAAGATTGGACTGTCACACATATACCTGTAGATGATTTCATCAAGGAGGGGCGCGAAAGGGTCGCCAAGGGAGATTTTTGGGGCATGGTAAATATACTATATGGGTCCACATTCAAGAAAGGGCTTGGAGATAAATTTTACGGCCGAGAGCTGGCAAATAAGAAATTGGGGCTCGAGGAGGAGAATATGGAGGAGGTTGTGAAACGCGTGGTCAAGGAGTTGGAGGCAAAGTAATCGAGAGCGAATTGGCTCAACTCAACCATGTTCTATGTCCCAGACTTGTATCCCTTCATTTCCTCTCTCCCGAGCTTTTGCTACCAGTTCGACCTAAGCCTCACGTTTCACTCCTGGTGCTTCATTTTCCTCCTCAACTGCTCTAGAACGCTTCTGTATCAAGTATCAAACTAGCTCTCAATCTTTGCAACCACTGTACTCTCAATTATCGTTGACAGTTCTGCACATTCCACTTGTCCATTCCAGAAGACTGGCACGCCTCAATGAGCAGAATTAGGACGGTGAACGTTATTCGAAAACGATTGGTGAAAGCTGTTCACTCGAATTCAATTCAACAACCTCGAAGCAATTTCTGACGTTCTCTAGACCAAGACTATCATGAGCTGGTTAGATGACCTTCAAAGTTCCAGCTGTCACTTCCACTGCATCTTGTTGAAGTCAAGCTTAGCGCCTTTCTTTGTAAGTTGAATTCCGCAAGCAACCTCACATCTGTCTCATGACCACCTTCTACAGCTAAATGTAATGCTGCTTGACAATTAACATTCTCGAAGTTCGTATCGGCATCTCGCTCAAGTAAAAGTGTTAGGATTTCCTTTTCCCGCTTGTTCACGGCACAATGCAATGAAGTTATTTTATAGTCATCACTGCAATTTAATATAGCGTTTCTTTCAATCAACTTCTCTTCAATTGTCTTCTTTTTAGAACACAAGACGTGGTACCGATAGTTCCCTATTTCAGCTTCCTCATCAAGCAGTAATTTCCCCGTAGTGTTCTCTTCAAAGCGAGCTCCCATGTGAACGCTGTCATATCATTTCCATTGACAGTCATCAAGCTTAATGCCTTTTCGCAACAACGATCTCACAGCGTTCATACCGGTCCGCCCCTTCAAGCTGCAACATCAACGGCAAATCGTTTTATAATGATACCTAATTGGATTTGAATTGACTTCGTTCTCATATTAAACAGCAGTATCATGACTGTATTATATTCGTTCTTTGCAACATACATCAATGGTGCAAGATCTTGATGATACTGAACGTTTGCTTTGGCCCTTTTTTGAAGCAGCATTGCCGCGATTCTCTCTAGAATAGTAACGCTCAACGGGGTCGTTTCATCAGATATATTTGGAGTATTTGGATCGGCTTCGTTCTCAAACAGCATTGCCACGACTTTGCCATGTTGTTTGCCGGCAGTCAATAATATTGGAGTTGCCCTCTTCGAATTTCTCGACATCTATATTGACTTCTTTTCACATGGCATTGCAATGAGTTTGCCAAATTATTTCTCGGAAGCACATGCTAACGTCGAGCGATGATCTGCTAGAAGATCTAGATTGGCTCGATTCGACAACAGTAATGTCACGACTCTACATGCTCTTTGTGAGTTACTAAAGTATATCTCTGAACATCTATAATGACTTCGTTCTCAAGAAGCATGAAACACAATCAAGTGTAGCTACTACAGCGTAGTGAAGTGTCGTTCGATAGTCTGACACGTATTTCTCATCAGACTCAACGCTCTCATCAAGAAGTACTTTTACAGCTACTTCATGATCAAATATTGATCTTATCATCAGCTCAATGAGTTTTTCAGAAGCAGTTCAAGCCAGTATACTTGTGACCAAGTTCATAATCTTCTTGATAGATTGATATAAATTCTGCTAGTTGATTGACTAAGTAATTTATCATTTCTGATTAAAGCTTCGTCGTATTGATACTTTCAGTCAAATCAGGGGTATGAGATGTAAATTCTCGTGAGACGACCGTCAAATTCATAGCCTGTCAACAGTTCAACATCTAGAGCCTTTGTCGCACGTTCCAAGCCCTCCTCTTCTGTCAAATCACGTGTTGTGAGCCCCTGCACCCCTTCGTCAACCAAGAGCTTGGTCGCTTCCCCATACCCTTGAGCGGAAAGATGTAATGGCGTACGGCCAAGCCTGTCCACCGGGGATGCTTCAGCTCCTTGGCCGATCAATAATTTTATCATCTTCTGACTGCCTCTTTCGGCCGCCAGATGCAATGCGGTCCTAGCTCTGAGATCCTGCGCAGACATGGCTGCTCCTCCCCTGTGGCTCTCGAAACACGCCACGGACAGTATTGTCGCTGAAGCTCTGTGGGTTATTTGCAAACAGCTGACCATTCCCTACATCTCCCCAAGTCTCAGTGCATGAGTAATAGTGTCAAGGTGTCTCGGTATTACGCCCTCCTCGTCGACCTGAAACCTTCCTGACGCTGCAACTCCAGTCCATGAATTTCGACGCCATTCATAGACTCCTTAAAACCCTGGTTAGATTGTTTTGTGCCTAGTAGCCATCAACCATCACCCACTACTCTTCTGATCAATCTCGGATTTTGAAATTGAGCCAAGGATCGTTGTATAAATTTTTTGCAGTTAATCGCTCCTCTGGAAGCCACCGAAGCATCTTAGATGCAAATTCGATGAAGAGCCGCTTATCCTCTCCTTGGAAGAAAGGTGTGCAATTCGAAAACGTAATAGCTGCGGAGGGGATGAGCTTTGAATATGAGAATTCACCTTGGGATCGTAAGCAACATCAGCACTTACAGTATCGTACATACCTTGCGCATTGTACAAGCTAGAGTGTACTTTGCTGTCTGCCCGATCCAACAGTTCTTGTGGAGGTGGCCCACGTAGGCTAATCATCTGAGCAAAATGGGCTTCGCGAGAATACGCGTCGCTTTCGGGCCCGAGCTCATTAAGGAATGACGTGTCATGTAGAAGCTCCCACAGCTGTTCCGTGAAGTAGAGGTTAGTGGCATCGCATGAATATTGGTCTCAATGCCAAAAGTACTTACCACCATGCCAAGATTCCAAATATCGGCGCTGTAAGTCCAGCCTGCCTTTAGCAGAACCTCGGGCGCACAGAATGGATCAGGTTGAATATCATGACAATGAGGAGTCGAGAGGTTGCCGAAGACAGCATTGCCAAAGTCACTAATCTTGATTAGTCCAACACCCTTCCTCAGGCCACCGAAATCTGCCCTTGATTGGTATATAGGATGTTCGTCGACTTCTTTGTAAAGAGGTGGGCATTCTTTCTGTTGGCGAACGTAGTCGTCGAGGACTGACCCGTTCTCAAAGCCCAGCAAGAAATTATCGGCTTTGAGGTCTTGCCTTTCCCCGTTAGCAAATCCCTCGTTCAAGGATATTTCGCAGTAACTCACCAGTGTGTATGATATGACATTCAGAGTGGAGAAAGTCAAGACCTTGTAAAACAAGCTTCAGGAAGGCTTTGAGAATTGTGGATGGCAATCCCACGGAACCGAGATGTCGACCTAAAAGCCAGAGGGGTTCTCTCAAAGGTTCGAAAACCATAACAAGATGTTCTCCAAAGGGTCCTGGAATTGTAAAAGAGTCCTGGATCAACCTGACGTAGGCACGACCTTCATGTTTCGACTGTATCTTGGCATTATGCTGCGAAATCTCAAGCTCATCGTTCGCCGATTTCCGATCTCTTTCAAAGCAATTTGTAATTTTGAGCGTCAAGTATCGGTTGGATTGCCACGACCAACTGATATTTGTTATTCCCGACTGGCTGCGAAGGACATTGCACAAACCGGCTGATGTCCTTGGCCAGCCAAACGGTCGACCCAGTTCCCCAGCCAAGCTTTGAGATTATCTCATATCTTTGGATAGTTTCCCCAGCCCGCGCTGGATAGAAACGTCTAGGGTCATAATCAGGATTTTCTTCCTCCTCGAGAGGAGCGTCGGCAGAGAGCAAGTGAGAGCTGGTATTCATGATTGGGGTCAGTCGAGATGAATGACGCCTCGCCGCAAGTGGAACAAAAGCGCGAGAGCGCAGCATTAAGATAAAGAAACGCTTCGATATCAAACGAAGGAGACCGAATTGATGTTGGCGTTCGTCTTGGACAGACTCAGGGCTAGGAATCGGTAATGACCGTCATTTCGATGGTATGACAAGTCATGTGACGTCAAGTCCTGACATGGATCTGACCTGACAAATGACAGGACAGCAATCTAGCCAGATCGGGTTACACGCTAACCCTTTTCAAGATATAGGCTAGCCCGCTTCGGTAGAACATCTTGCAATTTCCGGACGACTTCCGAAACCTTTCTTTCCTCAACCTTTCTATTCTCACCTCTATTGACTATTATTTCTATATAAGCACTACTCGTATGCACGGGGTTTCCGCGCACACTGGGTTTCCGCGCACTCTAACTAGAAAGGTTAGTTACAGATAGTATTCCGAGGCACCAGATAGTATCCCGAGGTTTAGCGTGCCTCGACTCGTGCAAGAGTCAAGCGCTGTATTCTTCACGTCGCTTTAACGATTAACTTTAAAGACAATTGTGCGCTTTTACATGAATAATTAATTAATTGATCAAAATGACTTCTCGTTTCAAGATGAAGCTTCTTTTACTTTCTACATCTATTTGCAAGCAATTAACATGAGATTTACGTTCACGAGTACGTACTTTACAGGACGTCGACTTTCAATAAGTCATTGAATCGTTAGGGCGGCACGGAGAAACTAGCGTATTGCTCCCGCAAGGCATTGTATTAACCTCGTGGACCACCAAGTATGTAGATAAGTGGCGCGCTTATCTACTATGTAAGAGGTCGGGATCGACGGGCGACGCTAGTGTATCAGAGAGACGCGAGCACTCGAACAGGGGTGGCGAGCGTCGCTTTGGAAAGCGGAGATCGAAGCAGGGCTTAATTGAAAGACTTGAGACCTGGAAGCGGAACGGGAGCCAGCTTGGCAACGCCACTTGGCCGCTTTTGGTCCTTTTGGCCCTCTTGGGCCTTTTCGGTCTCGAAGGAATACAAGAGGTCCTTCTCTCGCATGACGGTCGGGAGATCGAATATATTGAGTGTATGATTGCAGTGTCGGAGACCTTGCCTTGTGAACTACGAGCTATGCCCGAGGCGCCATTTATACAGCATGATGGCAGTCCTAGCTCTTGTTCTACTCCTACGACGTAAAGATCTTGTACAGCTAACTTCACGGTTTTTGTTTACCGTAAGAAGCGGACTACTATGTATGTATGCAATTGGTGCGAGCGCCTTTGTTATCCGATATTGGTGACGACTTGAAGTCCTGAAACACTCTAAATTGTTAGTATTGGTTGGATTAGCCCTCTCGAACACCGTTAAACTCTCCTGGTATTGAGAGGTCACACTCTCCGCGAAACACCATATATATTGACAGATTTGTGTATACTTACGAATATTAACATCTGGATAGGAATGTTGGAGGCTGAGAGGGTTCCATCGCCTATATCCCGTCAGCCCGTTTCCTCGTGGCAGGGTTACGGATCCGCAGCAGGTTTTGTTGTCGAACTATGACCAGGAACTTATCAGCGAGCGAGTCCGAAGCAAGAGAAAAATCTCATACGGAGTACCCTCACGTTACATCCCGACCGTAGATCGGGCATGGCTAACTCGAGGAAAAGAAACAAGTCTCGAAGCTTTCCTGCTAATATTTCACCAATCTGCCTTGCTTGCCGTCGAATATTAGGGCTGTACTACACGGGTCGGTAGGAGGAAGCCCGGCGTGTTTCAGGGCTTTTGATATAATATTCCCCGTTCTCCTGCTATACACAATCATCTGGTCAATATTTTGCAATAACAAGTGCCCTTCCTTTCTATCCCGGGCACGACTTAGGCATGGGCGCTTTTCAATTGCTTATTGCTGTCTTAGCGGCAACGGTTACGGTGACACAATGTGCGACAACCTGCATGTATAATCAAGTACGCGGGAAAGGAGCACCACCCGCCACTAGTATATCACAATCTCTTCATAAGCTTCTTTCGATGCCAAAAACTGGCCCATGCTCTGGTGTCTTCAACGTCTATCCCGATGGGACCATGAGTAACACTAGAACGTGGTTCACTGGCAGTCTCGCGATCGAAGTTACTAAAGAGACGTTAACTGTTCACGTTGGCGAGGAGTGTCTTTATATTCTTGCCTCTATCATTCACACATGTATTGAGGATAGTGAATATTGGGGAGGAAATGCAACATCGAGTGGCGTTAAGTATGCGATTTATAACAGTGTATTTCCGAAGGACTGGACTCCAAGTTCAGCAGTGAAACCTTCGCAAAAGCCTTCGAGCCAGCCAGCTCTGTCAGTTAAGGAATCGAAACCTGGACTATCTTGGAAAACATCTACACGAGCTTCTAGAGGAGCTTCCACCGATATTCGTGAAAGCTCCAAGCAGGGAGCTTTAACTTCTTCGACCTATCTTGCGTTTCACGGCAAGAAAAGCAATTCTAAGAATATATCTTCCGAACACCATGGAAATCCTTATCCCATAGGGACCTCCATCTATCTAGTCAGTAGCTCACACCATGTGATACCTCATGAGGTACCCACGTATACACACGCCGTAGCTGCGAAAGCTCCAACGAACGTACACCATGTCATCTCCCACAAGACACCAACACATGGCGTCTCCGGGAAGAAACCTACGAAAGCTGCCACAGGAAACCACCACCCAGTCCCCTCCCACCCGGCGAAAGCGGCTCCCGGAAACGCTAAGCAACAGTCGATCTACGCTACAGACGCGTCTATAAGCTCTCGTAAAAATATTACCCGTCTAAGTCCTATCACCACTGGCATTATTTATAATTTCACCGGCCCAGCTTCGTCCGGCAGCTTAGCTGCTAAATCCAATAAGTTTAGGACGCAGACACTCTCTGGTGTAACAGGGGCTCCAAGCTCTTTTTCACAGATAACAACTACAGATAGTAGCGGCCACTCGACTGTTCTCCCTATTTGGTTCGGTCCTTTAGGAGCTGGAATTGTCATTGTACCCGACGCTGCTGGGCTCGGGGGGGTCATTCCTCCCCCACCAGGATACCTTCCATTGGAGATCGGACCAGACGGGCAAGCTTCGCGTGTTTCTAAAGCCGAGTCTCAATCTCCGCGTGATAGGTCAACTCTTACGAGCTCATCAACGTCACGTCCTTCAATCACATCATCTTCACGCCTATCAAGCACGTCATCTTCGAGCTTGGCAACTACTACAAGCGTACCTTTATGGCTGATATTCCCGAAGAATAGGAAAGATGCGGCCAATAGCCGCCTTACCACGGAATTAACACTCCTCTTTGGTAGATATCTATATACAAGCCAGAACGGACTATCCGGGGTCGTATTCTGGAGAGCTCCCTTAAATTCAACGCAGAGAACTCAGTATAACGCCAGTGCTCTTGTAAGTAAACCTCGTCCTTACACGGCCATGACCGATGTTAATGATTATAGGTCTTAAATATCGTTCTAGATGAAATCCTTGAAATCCAGGACCCAAATGCAAGCAGTACATCTATACCACAACGTCGTGATATACTTAAACAAGGTAAATCCGAGCCGGAGTTATTTCTTTCCAAAGAAAAGCGCTCTATATCAAACCCTTTACATCATCGCGATGAAATTCTTATACATCAACATCAAGCACCGTTGGATTTAGTCGAGATCTCTGCGCCTCGCCGTGCGTCCCCAACTGAATATGACTATGTCTACGATGCTGCTGGAGGGAAGGGTAGTACTATTTATATAGTCGATTCCGGAGCAAACCCCGAAAGTAAAGTACGTATTCTCTATTGTTAAGGTTGTAAGCGTTCTCCTTAACAAATTAGGAATATCTCTTAATGCCAGGGACGAAGCGCTGGATCTTCGTCCCAAATGTCGATCCGGCCCTAAGTAATACTTTTAAAACCGATGTTCAATATGGACATGGTACATGTGTCCTGTCTAAGGCTGCTGGTGTTCATTTCGGAGTGGCCAAGAACGCCGACGTAGTAATTGTCAAGCTACCTGCGATAGTTGTCGTGTCCCGTATGTCTTATTACTTAGATGCGATAAACAGGGTCGCGGAAGATCTTGTCAAAAATCAGGTAAAGAAAGCTGTTCTAAATTTGTCTTTCGGTACGTAGATCGTGGAGGTTGGTAATCGGCTGCTGATGTGGTCCTGAACAGGTTACCGACCAATAAACCAAAACGACGACTTCAATGAATCAATGGAAGAAATCATAACAGATTTGGCTCATGAAGGTGTTATTATTGTCTGCGCTTCGGGAAACAGTGCGGTATTTATTCCCTCCTAAATAAAAGGCACTTTGTCAATTATTAATTCTTACCGTTCAGCAAACTCCCGGTCGAGAATCGATAGATACTTACCCAGCCATGTTTGCCGATACTTTACCAATAATAACCGTCGGTGCGGTTGATTACTTTGGATTCACGTCTCGATTTTCTCAGGGTGGTGACTTACTGACGGTTTCTGCTGCGGGCGAAAACATTAGATGTGCTAGTGTTGTCACAGACACAACTGTTGAAATGACTGGAACATCTTTTGCAGCACCTGCGGTGGCAGGATTGGCAGCCTACTTGTTATCTGTGGAGAAGTATCAAACTGAGCTGACTGGAAATGGCGAAGCCTCGCAACTGCCGTATAATATGAAAAGGCTTATACAGTCTCTCGCATACATAAGAACTGGTGGTACAGAACCTTCGATCTTCAACGGAGTAGATTGGCTAGATCCAAACCCCTGCTGGTATAACAGTATGCTACCGAAGAGACAGGCTTGTTGTAAGTTCTATTAGTGTCCTGACCGCTCTTATATACGACTCCGGTTGACGTTCCTATTAGCTTCTATCTCTTCAATTATCAAACCGACTTCACCCGCTCCGCCATCATCCACTCCGCCACCAAAGCTAAGTCCTCCTCCTGCCCTCGCCCCTGTAAGTTTCATTCTCCTTGTTCTTTACTCAATTTTCGATAAATGACCGATGTCTAACTATCTATAGGACTGTGGTCTGTGTGGAACGCAGTGCGCAACAGTCACGTCATTTTGTGCAGAGGTCTGCGTACTGCCTGTGAAGATAGGTGCCCGAGATACGTGTGGGCCGTGTCTTACCGCCGCAGGAGCGAACGCAACGTGTGTCGACTGCGCTCCAACTTGCTTCCACGGGAAGATAGACACACCCAATTGTACTCCATGGGACCAAAATACGTAAGCAACAACCGTTCTCGTAAGCCATGATCGAAGGGTCTGACATCAGTTGAAATATAGATGCACCGATCAATATGGTGCTGTCGGATTATGCACCATGACAGGATTCGCTAAGACAATTGCCACTAGTGAGTTTCAATTCCGCCTTCGAAGTTCCTTTTCATACTGATTGTACCTTCACAGGTGGGGGCATTCCTTGTCCAGCAGGTATGCAATGCGACTTAAGCGTCTCAGATGTTCCAGGATGCGCAGCGAGTAAGCTTATGGCTCGCCTCGTGTGACGATGTTTCGCTAACATTGCCTCCTTAGGCCCTGGCCCTGGTCGCAAAAGATCAATGTTTGAAGGTTCTAGTGTTTGGTAGAACAGTCACAGATGACTGAATAATGTGAAACATCCTGGTTCCAAAACTTTCTATCACATGACTTTCATATTAATCGCCCTATTGTCTTTGCTACACAATCTTCTCCTTGTGTTCCTATCCAATCATGCGACCTACCTCTCCAGAAATATTTCTCTATACTTCGTACGGCCAACATATATAAGCCAAACACCCTAGTTTTGAGCCACCCCACCACGAATACTACCCTACTATTCAACTCAATATCGCAACATCAAATAGTACTACTATTTACATGAAATTGAGACATGAGTCGATATATATTACTAGTAGACGCGTTCACACGTCGATTTTGACTAGTAGAAGCCTCTGCTTGATCCTTCTGATGTCATGAGTCGCCTGCGTTATGTCTGAAATGTTTGCGACATCTTAGATGGCTGGTAAGTAAGATGGCTGGGGAAAAAGGGAACAAGCATAAAAGCTTCTACTGTTCTAGCTACGAAGAATGACATGAAATATTCTAACTCGTCAAGACGTTACGCCACTGTAACTATCGGGCATCGCCTTCGTTTGAACGAATATATATTATATGTGTTTGGGCAAACCCGGCGGCCCCTGACGGTCTCCAGGGCTAAAATTTGCCCCGGAAGCCGCTCTGAGATGCCAAGCACTTCCTCTATCTAAGCGACTGAGTCTATGAAGTGAGTGAGTGGGGCAAAAGCGCGTTTCTGGCTGAATCCTAGTAAGAAATAAAGAAACAGAAAGAGATGATGAGGAAAACAGAAGGGGAAACGATCTATTTATTCTCTTTTTCCTGCTTAATCTTCTTGTTCTCTAGCGATCGACATTGGTCGAGCCAAGTCGACTAGTCACCTTCGCTTGTCGATAGTCTTCAGTCAAGCTGAACCTTGCTAAAATTTGCTTCGAAAGTCGCTCTGAAATGTCAAGCACTCTCAAATTTCAGAAACGTCAATACGAAGTATTAAGATCGACAAGAGCTGACTTTAGTTGACTGATTGAAAGTGACTATCTTTGATGTCTTTTAGAAACATTTAGTATGTAACTAGAATGAACTTCAATGTATAAGTGATAGCTGTCAAATTTTCATCTTTCTAACAGCTGAATTTCATTCTTTGAAAGCTCTGCTTGACGAGCTAAGATAGCAACATCTCGATGAAAAAAGTGACTTAAGTAGCAATCTTTTATGCTCAGTGTGACTAACGTTCTACACAGAATCTTGATGACATGAGTTTGCATGTATGAATATTCTGAGTTAAACAGAAACATCAGCAAAGATGCAGAAAACTTTGAAAATATATTGATGAGTGAGTTTTTAACACACGCTTCGTCGTCAATGACAATGATGATTAATGTTATTTTACGTCTGAAAAAGTTAATTTTGAAGCTCAATAAAGTGAGTTGCAAAAAGTCATTCTGAAAAATAATCAAACTTCTGATTAAATATCACTATTTGAAGTCAGATGTTTTATTCAATTGACTTCATGTAAACTCATTAAAAAGTTCACAAACATCAAATAAAATGATGCATGTCATGTTGTTTTTTCAATAATAAATTGATTAAATTGACATAATAATAATAGCAGTAGTTTTCATGTTATAAATTTTTACTTGCAAGTCTGATCATCATTTTGAAGTCTTTGAATTTTGATCATAATTTGTTGTAATATAAAGTGATAAAATGTCTCAATCTTGATATCAGAATATTCAACATTAATGTGATGTGATTATAAATTAATGAAATAAATTTTAATGATTTTGACTTTGATCATTTTATTCTTTAAATTCATTGATCAATTAATCAGATTTAAGATTGAAGTTGAATATTTAACTTTGATGATCAAGAAGCAAAACATAAAGTAACTTCTTTTTGCTGTATTATAAATATCTTTGATGAATGTTACTAAATCTCATCAAAGATATTTGACTGTTAAGTAATTAAGAAAAATCTTGCTGTATCAAAAGTTTAATGATTTATGCTAATTGATTGAAGTGTAACTAGCTGAGAAAATTCATCAGCAATAATATTGAACTTCGCTCAAGAAAGCAAATCAGCAAGATGATTTTCATGTATTGAAATTCACAGAGCATGTATGCAGATATCATGTGCAATCATCAACAAAACTATTCATTGCAGATGCAACATTGTCTCTTCACGCATGAAGATTTTGTTTATATTGATGATAACAGTTATGTTGTCATCATATATAATGAGATTGCATTTTGTTAAATTGAAAAATCATGCTGTTAAAGCATAAAGAATTATCATCATTTCTTTGACATTAATTGTAAGATGACAAGATCTTTTTACATGAAACTGTGTAGTAAAAGATAATAAGATAGCACTCTATTGATGATAGAACTAATTGCTAAGAAACGAAAGTGAAAGCTTGCAGAGTTTTCATCTTCTGTCAAGTCATTATTTCTATTCACTCGTTAATCTCTTTGATTTAATTTTGCAAGCTAGTCTTGCAGACATGTATTATTCATAGTTGATGAGATATATTTTTACAACTGCATTCTTTCTTAAAGACTCAATCTCTGAATCTTTCTAGCATTGTATTGTCTTTTTGCAGCTGACAATGTAACAATGACTTCTTTAGTGCTTTAGCATCTGTGTAAAAGTGTCATGAATTGATCATGTTAATGAGCATAAACAAAGTTAATGCAAGATTGTTGATGTCAATCATTTTTAAGTCTTCATAACATCATTATGTCTTTCAATAGCTGATAGCATAATAATGATGTTTTCAGCGCTTTAGCATCTGTGTAAAAGTTTTATGAATTAATCATGTTAACAGACGTAAACAAAGCTAGTGCAAGATGATTGATATCAACTCTTCAACTTTGTTTTCTTTCTTTCTTTCTTTTTTTCTTGTCTCATTTCAGCATACTCTTTCGTGAGTATTAATCTTTTGAATTGATGAAGCATGAAATCTGCTATGCATATCTGACATAGTTTGCAGTTCATGATATGAGCTTCTTTCATTGCAGCGTTGTGATAATGCAAGTCAGCTCATGAATTAACATGAATGACATAGCAGTATCAACATCATCATCAACATCATTATTATCATGATAAGTAGCAGCATTCATGCTCATTGAGATCATGCTAACATGCTTGTGAAGTCTGCTCATTTTCTTGAAGTGTACATCTTTCTTCATGTCATCATTGCTGCAACGTCTGTCTCATCTGCTTCTTCTGCTTTTATTACGTCTGTTACATTAATGACTGAATTCATGATTTCTGATAGATTTATTTATTTCTGCGTGTTTCAAAAAATGCTAATGCATAATAAATTGTACTGATCAAATGATTTGATGCTGTCGTTGCATTCATCATCTGTGTTACGATTCTAGCTACGCATCTTCATTGATGACTATGTTGATGATTATGTTGATGACTATTCTGAGAGCTATCGTTGATCACTCATTGCTAGAGCATAGACTTGTTTCAAAGTCAACTCTATTCAGAGTTAGCTTATGTTCTTCTGAGTTATATAGATAGTTGATTCTTCTCTTCTAGATACTTTTCTTTCTTAGCATTTATATACTCGTTACATTACACTCATATGACTCACTCTATGCTGATCTCTAACATTATATAAATGCTTTTTCGTTACAGACGAAGTGAAATAATCTGCATTGATTCTCAAGTGCTTCTGTTGATTCTTCAACTCACTATCGACATTTGATCTAGTCGACTTGCAATTGTCAGCAGCACTCATCTTTCTTTTCTCGTGAGCTGATTCAGCGAGAATAAACAAAAGATTTGAACTCATGCGCTGATCAGCGAGTATAAACAAACGATCAAAATCATTCAACTAAATCAAAGATCAGCGAATTAATCATTCATTCAAATTCGCAAGAAATTCTTCGAATTTGTTGAATAATCAAACAAGATCAGTTTATGACTGCATGAAGTCTCTACTTCAAAGAGCAATCAAAGAGATCAGTTTAGAACTGCGTGAAGTCTTTATTTTGATAAGCAAATCTCAACAGTGAGTCTGTTTCAATGATACTCATCGTCAATGTGATGATTCATTTACTCTCATCACTTTATTCATCAATGAATTGATTCATCTACTCATTCATGTGCAACTAGTGAGTCTGCTACAATGACATGATAATGTTTTCAACAACAAGAAAATCTTTGAGCTTGTTTCTATATCAAAATCTCAGTGAGTCTGCTTCAACAACATTCTCAATGCAATGATTTACTCACTTTCATCGCTTTATCTATCAGTGAATCTGACTCGTTATTGAGTTCACATGCAACTAGTGAGTCTGCTTCAATGACATGATCAATGCAATGATTTATTCACTTTCATTGCTTTATTCATCAGTGAATCTGATCATACATTCATGTGCAACTAGTGAGTCTGCTACAATGACATCATTCTATCTTGCATAGTGAGTTTGCTACAATAAACATTTCAATTCTACACAAGACTAAAAAAATACATTCATGCAAACATGAATCATTGAAGAAAGAAAGTAATGTTACGATTTTAGCTACGCATCTATGTTGATAGCTATGTTGATGACTATGTTCATGACTATCATTGATCGCTCGTCACTAGACTATTGAATTGTTTCGAAGTCAACTTTATTCAGAGTTAACTTATGTTCTTCTGAATCATATAGATAGTCGATTCTTTTCTTCTAGATACTTTTCTTTCTTAGCATTTATATACTTGTTACATTACACTCATATGACTTGCTCTATGCTGATCTCTAACAATTTGAGCGCAGTGATGATTCACATATGTCGTGCTTTCATTGAGTGTGCTTGCAAATGCAAGCATTGCTTTGAAGAAAAGCATAATTGCGTGATGAACTCAGTCTTGTGTCATCTTCAGATTTCAATGCATCATGTCATGTAAGCAATGAATCATTGTCTTGACATCAACATTTAAGCTTTTCTCACTCTTTGTTAATCAAACAGATTCTACAGAAAATTGCAAACATGTTGACAGATTAAAAAGATCTAATTGTGTCACTTCACAAGCTGAGCAGCGATAATATTTTTCTTCACGCAGTTAGCTCAGATGCTCAAGCAAATCTGAAAAAGACTCAAATATGAGTAAAAAAAATCATGAGCTTAACACATGTAGCACGTTAAATCTTTGCAGTGCTGACATATGAAGTATACACTACAATAAACATGAATAATCAGAAAAAAATCATTAAAAGACTGATAAAAAATAACGTAAGACTTCATGAAAATCTGAAAGTTCTAAGAATAGTTTGATTCAAGAAGATAGCAAATAATGAAAAGACTTATTTATTGCTCATTGTAAAGATCATGATTAAAGTAATGATGAATCAATTAATGAACATGAGCATGCTGAATTTATATCAAGAATGTGCATGCAAGCTATTTGAAAAGAACTGTTGCATCACGCAGTGCTTCAGATGTCATGAATTTGATCACATGATTAAAATTTGCAGAAAGAATCAACACTGCAAAAAGTGTGCAAACAAGCATCACATAAAGAAGTGTGTGATGTCTTTGAATAAAAAACGTTGCATCAACTGCAATGAAAATCATGAACTCTGAAGATGCATCTGTTTCAAGTGATGATAGCAGATGAAACAAACGTTCAAAATCTATAGAAATAAATTGTTTAAATACTTTAAGACATTTAAATACAATTGCACACTCTTCTTGCTGTTTCTGAACTCTTTAAATTCAATGAACTCTTCAGATTCAATGAATTCTTTCAATTCAATGAACTTCTCAAACTCAGTAATAATCATGCTGAAAACATGCAGTTGTATCGCTGATGAATTAGCTTGACAGATAGTAAAGATCAAGAAGAAATGAGTTAATCTTTTCTCTTACATAAGTAGTGACTCAGACAAGATGACATCTAAGCAGATTCAGAAATGTTCAATCAGAAAGTGAGAAAGATTGTCAATGATCAAAAGCATACAAAGAGTCTTCTCATTGCAGAGTCAACAACAGTTATGAATAACTTTATGATAAAACAATCTTTTCTACAAATTCTACAGTACAACATCAGAAAATCATTAAAAATTCAAGAATCATTTCTAATTAACAGAACAGTTCATGAATTCAACATAGTAATTATACAGAAGTAAGATTGCAACAATAACAACTTGCAATCATTTAGTTCAGCACACAACTTCTTTCATCTAGTGAAAAACTAATCATCTCAATTAAGAACATGCATATACATTAATAAACATTTAAGACTCAATCAATAAATAGTAAAAACAGTTAAGTTAAACATTTGCTCAATCAGAATATTAATTCGCAACACAGATGATAAAATACAAATGCTAAGAATTCTAAACATCTACAACTCATGCTCACTGTTTACTACATTTACAAAGAGATTTTCAATCATTTCTCATTTAAACAAACTACTCAAGAATGATTGTGAACAACTGATTATAAAAGATTTCAATTTACATCATTTTCATTAAGAAAAGTGTTAGAAATCAGCATAAAGCGAGTCAATATGAGTGTCATTTAACTAGAAGATAAATGTTAAGAAAGAAAAATAACTACAGAAAAGAAGCTGACTACATATGTATGTTTCTCAGTTGATGTTAGACTCAATAGAGACTAGTCAAGATGACGAAGCTAGAATAAATCTGACAAGACTAGAAGACTGAGTCTGACAAGATTAGAATCATGACATTACTCTCTTCTCTTGACTATTCATGTTCACATGAATGTTGTTTCTTAGTGCGCTTTTCTTGAATATTTAATATGAAAGTCATCAATCATTTTTTGAGCGTTCATAAATTCATCATCGTCAACGTTATATCAGTTGAGATCATTGTCATAACTCTTTCATTTGACTCGATATTGAAGTCATCTTCTATAGCGTCAAGAATTCAGTATATCATTGATTTCTCATTCGTCTTCATCTTTTATCACTATTGATCTCGAAGATTCATTCTTTTGATCAGACAGAGAATCATCGACAACAGAGCGAAGCAGATCAGAATGAAATACATCATGAACATGCATAGACTCTGATAATTTCAGTTTATATGAAGAGTCAACGAGATCTAGATTGATGAAAGAATCGAGCATTTTATCATTCAGCTTCTTGAAAGATCTCGCTGTAACGATGTTTCTTTCATTCAGAAACATCTTTGATTCAATCTTATAATTGATCTTCTTTCTATGCTTGTTAATCTGATTCATCATTTGCTCTCATGTTTTAATCAGAGTTTCGCGAGCGAAGATTAGTGTTTTATTCATATGATCAAATATATCTTCGACTTGAGCAATCTGCAGACATTCGCGAGTGCTTTCATACTCGATGATGTCAGAGTCGAAGCTCATACGAGAGTGAAAGTTCTTGTTCATGAAGAAGAGAATCAAGAAGATGATTGAAAACAAGACATTATTGTTGACAAACTTGATCATGAATAGTCACTTGAATCAGTCATTCTGCATGTACAAACAGAAGAAATGAAGATATCGCTTGACATTCTGATTGACTTGTTCGCTTTGATCATTGATCTGAAGATGATAGATGATGAACAATTGAAGAGAAATGCTTAGTCATTTGCAAAGAAACTTTCAAAGAATGAAGATGAACTGAGAATCTCGATCGAATACAATGAAGCTTGATAAATCGTGAGTTCAATATATTCATTGAAGCAACATTTCAGCTGTCTTTTCAACTGTGATATTTTCATCATCAATGATGCAAGAGATATAATGTCTTTCTTTTGACAATCTGCAGATGACAGTCAAAATAGCGTTGTAGTCATATGAATCAGATAGATTGATAATGAAATTCATGACTATGTTCTGCTATCGTTGTTCAGATATTGATAAAGATTGAAGCAAGTCATTTGATTTATTTCTAGATGTCTTTGATCATTAACAAACATAGCAGTTTCAAATATATTGATTTACTGTCTTTCACATGAATGATTAATAGTAGTTTCGTTTGATGATCTTCATTGTTTTAAGAATATCAAAGTGATTTATTGAGAGTTGATCGTGCATCTCACGAATCAGATTCATTTGCAGAAATTCATTGAACGAGACTCATAGCTGACTGTCTTTGTATAAGATTTCATTCTGAACTCGACAATTCTTCAGCTTGATGTCTTTGCATTGTGCTTCGTCTCTTTCTATTGCTTCGCGAAGTAGAGTACAATTTTCGTCAATTTCATTCACGTCAAGAACTTGTTTATAGATTGACTCGCTGACGTTCTTCTCTAGATCAGCAATCTTCATTCGATTCAACATCAGAATAGTGATTCATTGATAATGAATGCGTTCATCATTGAAATCTCTGAGCACGAAGTCAGCTCAACAAGTTAATGCATCGATCTTAATGTTCTGTTTATCAGATCGATATATTATCTTGAAGTTGAAATCAGCTAGCTTCTGAACTCAATGCATCTGATGTTTACTTAGCTCTTTATTCTTCATTAATGATGTCAGAGCTTGATGATCGATGAACATCTTGATTGATAGCTCAGTCAATTTCAGCTCAGATCATCAATACTCAAATGCTTGAATGATTGTTAATAGCTTCTTGTCATAAATTTCGTAATTGCACTCAGCGAGACTCAGATTCTTGCTGTAGTAGATCATTGAATGCAATGTTTCTTCATCATCATATTGAGAAAGTATGTCATCATTGACGTAGTCAAATGAGTCTGTTTCAAGAATAGTCTTTCTATTCTGATCAAAATGACAAAGAATAGATGCTTCAATCATTTATTTCTTCATATAATCAAAGATCATTTGACAAGCGTGATTTCATTTAAATATCATCTCTTTTTGAGTGAGTTAAATCAGAGAATAAACAATCTTTGAAAAGTTCTTTATAAAACGTTGATAAAAGTTGCAGAAGTCGATGAAGAACTGCATCTGAGTGAGATTTGTAGAAGTAAATCATTCAACTACTGCTTGTACTTTTCTGTTACAAACATGTCTGAATTGATCAGAGTTCAGATCTAACTCTAATCAATTTGATTAGAACAAGTCATGATGCTATGTCTAGTTTGAATCTAGCACATCTCTTTGAATCATTCTCAGCACTTCTTTTCATTTGTTCAGCACTTTCTTCATTCATTTCTTTCATCATTCTTTTAAACAAACACATCTGATCTATTACATCACATCTGTATCGAATCTAGCGCAGTCTCAAGTCATTATTTATAGAAGAGCTCGCACTCTTTCTTTTCTGTATTCTTAATGTCTTGTTATAGTTATCTCTAAAGAACAATACATACATATCAGCTTCGAGTTTCTTTGATTGAATGATCTAGACATGATTTCAACATTACATTAAGAATTTCGTTTATCATACGATACAGATACTCATTATTCGTTCAATATACTCATTCAGACAGATCGAGTCTAAAGAAATTCATTTATCTGATGATTGATGCAATCGAAAGACAGAACAACATTAGAGAATCTATAGAATCAACAGTGAGACTGATTGAATTGCTAGACGACTTACAGCTCATTAAGTACGCATCGTTCACTCTGATTAATAGAATCAGCGATAAAGAATCTTCGTTGATTGCTAGAGAATCAAATCGATCAAGAGAATCAATTAACTTTCAAATCAAACAACAAAAATGATTTCATCTTCTATTGTCGAGCATCATTCTTCGCTCGATTTCTTTCTTTTAAAAACACTCGTTCAATTCAATCTCTTCTTTCTCATGTCTCGTCTTTTCAAAGAGTGTTTCGAAGCTTCATTCTTCATTGTCGAAGATAATGACTCATTTGCTGAAATCATAACATCTTTTATGATCATGAAAGTTTTGAAAAAATGATGCGAAGAGCTGAAAGCTAGACTACAAGCTAAAGAGATTATCTTGTCATCATCAATCTACTCTGAGCGTTCTAGATTTCAGAAAATACTCGATTCTTCGTTGTTCACTGATGAAAAGAATTCTATCTGAAAGAACTGATATGAAAAAGTTCAGAACAAGCTGAAAATCAATGTTGATCTCTTTTCAAGTGAACGAGTCAAGCTGAGCTACATACATTTCAGATTATTCGATGATGCAACTGAGATCATTCAGTCAAGATGTGAACATGACTGTTTCAACTCATACAAAATCGTCGATGAGCTTTTGAAAGAGCTAGCTCAGTTGTTCAATGACTCAGATAAAGAAGTCAACTTTCGTAGAAATTACTACAACTTGATTCAAGAACAGAAGAAATTCAGCGAGTTTTATACTCAATTTCAACGACTATTCTTCTATCTAGACTATCAAGAAAAACAGCTGATCGTCGATCTAAAGAATAAAATAAATTCTCGACTTTGATTCGCTTGAGTAACTCAATTGATTCAATTCAGTACTCTGAAAGAAATTTGTTTCTATCTCATTCGATTGAATAACGATCAACGAGCTATTCGAGAGATCAAGAATAGAGAAGCAATGATCAAAGCTCAAACAACTAAACAGATCATCTTCGTTGAAGAATCAGTCAAAGCTATTCATAGAATCATAGAAATGAAGATGACTGATCAGTCAAAATCACACGACGTTGTTTTGACTAACATCAAAGAAAATGACTTACTAATCGAAAACTGCTTTCTTTGTCATAAGTCTGATCATACTTCTAAAGAGTGTTTAAATAGATCTTTCAGAATTAATGCATTAAATGATGAGTTTGATTGTTCTTTGAACTTCAATTCAGAGTTTGATTCAAAAAACTAGTCATCTTTTTCAGAGTCATTGAAGAGATAAAGATCATTTCTTTGTGCAATCTAATCGACGAAATTTCATCTATCGAAGAGAACTACTTCGAAAAGTCATTTCTAGTCGATGTCACTCTATTCTCGCAAGACGAATTTTTCAAGCTACGATCTCTGATAGATAGTGACTCGATGATCTACATCTTGATTCATACAAAGCTAGTCGATCAAATATGTCAGAAGCTCAAAATTCAACTCATATGACTAGCTAAAGAGAAGTTAATAAGAGAATATGACGAAAAGCTGATGAGAAAGATCATTACTCATAAAATTCTACTCAATCTCACAGTTGAAAGTCATAAGAAATTGACTGTTTCAATGTTAATAGCTGATATAAATCATCATGACGTCATATTAGAAAAGCTTTGAATGAACAAAAATGAAATACTACTAGATATGCAAAACGATGTCATCGTTTTTTTGAATCAATTAGAAGCTCTCATTTCTGTTTTTTCAATGTCAATCAGAGCTTCACATTCAAAATGATCACGATCATCAAATTCTTTTATTCGTTCAGTTTTCAAAGTGCTTCAACGACTCACTTCTACTGCTTCGAAAAAGAACTTTTCTATGTTCAGTGTGAAAGCTGCATCTTTTCATGCATTGATTAAATGATCAAAGAAGAATTGCATCGAGATTTTCGTCATGTCGATCGAAGATATTGATAGAAAAATAGTTTACAACACTCAATGCAAACTGAACGTTCTAGACGTCGCTTTCATCGATGCATCAGCTCAAAATCTAGAAGACATCAAAGTCAAGTTATCTTTGAAATATCAGAATTTTCTCGACGTGTTTGATCGAGCTCAAGTCGATATGCTATCATCTCATCGTTCATATGATCATAAGATAGAGCTCACTAACGATGTCACTTCTTCTAGATGTCGAGCTTATTGAATGTCATTCTACAAGCTTCAGAAGATCAAAGAATATCTGAACGAAAATCTGTCAAAGAGTTTTATTACTTCTAGCAAGATCTCATATTTCTCACTCGTTCTATTCACTCTGAAGATCAATGATGATCTTTGCTTCTGCATTGACTATCAAAAGCTCAATGTCATTATCAAAAGAAATCGCTACTCTTTATTGCTCATAGATGAGATGATTGATAAAATTGTTGACTGCAAGCATCTGACTCGACTGAATATAATTTTCGCTTTCAACAAACTTCGTATGCATCTCGATAGTGAGAACTATACGATCTTCATTATCGCTCTAGAAGCGTACAAATCAAAGATTCTATCATTCGAATTAACAAATGATTCGATCTCGTTTCAGCAATATATGAACGATGTTCTATGAGACTTTCTAAATGACTTCTGCCAAGCTTATTTAGACGACATTCTCATATACAGCAAGACTCAAAAGAAGCATAGACAACATGTCAAGATGATACTAGATCGTCTATGAGACGCTGATCTGCAAATAGATATTCGAAAGTGCAAATTCAACGTAGAAGAAACAGTCTTCTTAAAAGTCATAGTATCAGAACAAGATCTTTGCATGAATTCTATCAAAGTGAAAGCTATAGTCAATTGAGCTACATCTACTAATCTAAAAGAGATACAAGACTTCGTCGACTTCGTCAATTTCTATCGACGCTTCATCAAGAACTTTTCAAAACTAGTCAAGTCATTCACTCAGCTGACTTGAAAAGACACGTCTTTTGTTTGAAACGAAGTCTGCGTCGAAGTCTTTGACAATCTAAAGAAGCAGATCAGCTCGACTTCAGTTCTACGTCATTTTGATGTCAAACGTCAAGCTATTTTGAAAATCGATGCATTCAACTATGTAAAAGACGACATACTATCTCAGTACGATAACGAGAATGTGCTTCACTCGATAGTCTTTTATAGCAAGAGCATGGTTTCAGCTGAATGCAATTATCACATCTATGACAAGAAATTGCTAGCTATCATTCGATGCTTCGAACACTGATGACTCGAACTAGAAGATACTGAGCTATCTATTCAGATGTTTACTGATCATCAGACTTTGAAGATCTTTATGAAAAACAAACAGCTGACTCGATGACAAGCGAACTATCTGAATATTCTATTGAAGTTTAACTTTCAGATTATCTTTCGATCAGGCAAAACAAACTTCAAAGTCGATGCTTTAACTAGAATGTTGATGATCGATAGTTCTGAATCAGCTAAAGACATAGATGATCATTTTCAGACTATACTAATTTCGAATTGAATAAACGTTCTATTGATCAAGTTCAAAATCGAATTTGAATACGAGACTAATCTCTATCAACGCATACATCTAGTCAATCAGAAGAATGAACTATGCAATGAGTATCAACAAGCTATGAACAAAGATGAACTGAAGCTTCATGACATGAAGCTAAAAAACTGTCAAATCATTGACAACGTTCTATTCAAAAAGAGTCTACTATGAATGTTGAAACAAATGCATACGAAATTGCTTCGAAAGATTCACGATCAATCATCAATCTCACACTCTGACATTAGATGAATGATTGATCTAGTTCAACGCTTCTATTATTGATCAGATCATCAAGCAACTATTCAACAATACATTTGAAACTGTCATGTCTATCAGCGAAGCAAAGCATCTTGAGATGATACAAATGATTTGCTTCAGCTTCTATTGATTTTTCAGCAGCGTTGACAAGATATAGCTATGAACTTCATCATTAAGCTACTTTTATCGAAAAACTATAACGTCATTTGCATGATCATATGTCGTCTCTTCAAAGAACATCACTATGTTCTCTGTCATTGAAAAGACAATGACATCTCAATCGAAGAAACAGTATGAATCATGCTATGAAACGTCTATCGACTTCATGATCTACTCAGTTCTATCGTTTCAAATAGAGACTTTCAGTTCATATCGATCATGTGACAAAGTCTTTGTAAACGACTGAAGATCAAAGTCAATCTATCAACAGTTTATCATTCAGAGATTGATGATCAGTCGAAACGAGCTAATCAAGATGTTGAATGCAAACTTCAAATCTACTGCAATTACATGCAGAATGACTGAGCTAAATGACTTTCAATGATGAAATTCAGTAATAATTTCAATACATTCTCAATTATCTTGATGATTTCTTTCTACTTCAATAAAGACTTTCACTCTCGAATGAGTTTCAATTCAGATACGACTGATTACAAAATGACTCGTCAACATATTGAGACTAGAAAGATCGATGACATTATCATTCAAATGAGCAAACTTCTTATCTTCAATCATCAACAATTGAAAAAGATCAAGCAGATCATTGAAACTCAGATGAACAAGCATAAACGAGACGTCATCTATGAAGTAAATGATCAAGTTTGATTAGTCTTTGAAAACATCAAAATCATTAGATCATGCAAAGATTTGAAAGACAAGCAACTCAATCTCTATTCAATCACAGTCAAAGTTGAGATCTTCTATCGTCTTCAGCTATCTAAAAGCATGAAGCATATACATTCAGTGTTCAGCTCAAAGTATCTACAAACTTCATCAAACAACTCTTTATCAGAACAACATTCTGAGACTTCTAGATTGATGATCATTAAAGAGAATGAAAAGCATTGAAAAGTAGACAATATATTGAACTTCAGACGATATAAAGAAAGATTACAATACAAGATCAAATGAATTGAGATAGATCGTGACGACGAATGATACTATGTCGATAAAGAGAAATTCGATGACTCGAAGAAAGTTCTGAATAAATTTCACAAGCTATATTCAAATAAGTTGCACTAAATTGAAAACACGATGAATTTTTTGCTTTTATTTCTTTTCTATTCATGTGAACATGAATGTTCAAAGAAGAAAAGTAATGTTATGAACATGTCTGAATCGATCAGAGTTCAGATCTAACTCTAATCAATTTGATTAGAACAAGTCATGATGCTATGTCTAGTTTGAATCTAGCACATCTCTTTAAATCATTCTCAGCATTTCTTCTCATTTGTTCAGCACTTTCTTCATTCATCTTTTTCATCATTCTTTTAAATAAACACATCTGATCTATTACATCACATCTGTATCAAGTCTAACGCAGTCTCAAGTCATTATTTATAGAAGAGCTTGCACTCTTTCTCTTCTGTATTCTTAATGTCTTGTTATAGTTATCTCTAAAGAACAATACATACATATCAGCTTCAAGTCTCTTTGATTAAATGATTTAGACACGATCTCAACATTTTTTGAGATTCATCTTTAATTCTTCAATGAATAGCAATAGTTTCAGAAAGAAGATCTTTTGAACATGAAACTTGCACTTGTTTATATTCATCTGAAGATCAGTCTCTCATAGTTTATGTAGAATTAATTATACATGTTGCTTATGTTTCTTCAATGTTTTGCTGTAAATGATAATGTCATCTAGATAAATCTGACAAAACTGATGAAGATAGTCAAATAGCACGTCGTTCATATAATGTTGATAGAAAGTCAAGTCGTTGATTAATTCAAAAGACATCACATGATATTTGTAGAAATCAAAAGAAGTGATAAAGATAGTCAAATCTTCATTATCTGAGTGCATTCGCAATTTATTGAACGTGACAATGATGTTCAATCAAGTCAGATATTTGCTTTCTTGTATACAAGCGAGAGTCTCGTCTATTAATGACAAAGAATAGTGATCTCGTTTGATCAAAGCATTGAGCTTTCTGTAATTGAAGCAGAAACGCAAGCTATCATTTTTCTTTTTGATGAATAGTATGAGCGAAGCGTATAAAGCTGAGCTAGACGATATGAAATCTTTATTCAGATGCTTGATCAGATAGTTCTTCATCTTTTGAAGCTTGTAGTCAGACATATGATAGAGATGACTTCAAGAAGATGTTCTCTTGTTGATCAACTCAATTTTATGATTGTAGAAATGATGAGAAAGTAGTTGATCAATCATCGCTCGATCAAACATGTCTAGATAGTCATGATATTTCAAAGAAAGCTTAGCTTTGACTTCTTTCAAGATCTCTTCATGTGAAAGCTCTTGTAGATTTACATCTTCTGATTTATTTCTAGCTGTTTTTAGAAGTCGATTGATTTTCGTGATGATGATTGCAAAAGTAATCACATTCAATTGTTTGACTAGTGATCTATATGCTGCAGTCTTTATTATTGCTATGTTTATTGAATTGAAAGATGAAGCGAAGTTGATTGAATTAAATGATTTCACGATTTTACTGAATGAAAATAACTTCTCGCTAAGTTGAGTGACAACAGAAGAGATAAATCTCTTTAATATTTGAATAAGAGTTGAACTCTTCTGTTTTATCATGATTTTCTTGATGACAGAAAGAGAAATCGAATGAGCTTTGATAAAAGCTTTGATATGAGTTTCAAAACTAGAAAATTGAAAACGATTATCTTTCATATCAATAGTCATCTTGATCTTGTTCATTCATGTTTTTTCAAGAATCATCTGATGTTGATTCAATCGAGTAATCAGCATAAAGATGAAACGTTTCATATGATCTTGAACAGTCAAATTCAAATAAATTGCATGAGTAATGAGCTTTTTTGCATAATGATCATTGAATTCTCTTATTGACTTGAGCTTGATTAAAAATAATGATTCAATTTGCAAATGATTACAAACATTCTGCGCGATTAATTCATCAATGAACGAATAGTCAGCTGCTTCAATGTCAATCAATGACTTTAATGAGTAACTAATTTTATTGCTAGATAATACACATTCAGTAGTCAAAGATTTCAAAGCAAAGAAATCATTTGAGCTGCTCATTTTTGAAGAAATTAACACATCTTTCATCACGTCTTTGATGAAAGTCACTAGTTTTTTGTCTCATTCTTCGATTTTTTTGTAAATAATTTCTTCTCTTCTTTTGACATGATGATCTCATTGAGACAAGAAATGAATGCATGAAATGTTAAAGTACTAGTTTTTAGCTGAGAATAATTCTTTGAAAGATGACTTGATACTTTGCAGTTGAAGCAGATGATTGACATTCTTGATCATTCAGATTCAAGAGTGAAAAAAGTAGCGAGTTGAACATAGCTAGTAGTTGAGACTGAAGCTGATGTTGACGAAGAAACAAAACGTTTTTTCGAAGCTGTTATCAATTTGACTGTTCATTGCTCATCACATAGCTGATAATTAACTTGTTGTTTATTATTCACATCTTGAAGAAAGATCTTGAGCTTGTCAAGCGAGCTAAACTTTATAAGACAAACTGACAACACATTCTGAAGATGATTGTTGATTTTATTCTGAATGTTATTCATCAGAATGATATCATCATAGTTCAGAAAACTGAATATTCTAGTAAATTCTGAATAGAAAGAGCTGAAAGACTTGTTGAGCTGCTTCAAAACAACGTATTTGCAATGATACTTTTGAATAAAATTCTGATCTTCATAAATTTCTTTCAGATGTTTCAGTACTTCTGATAGTGATTGATAGAATGAGAAAGCATCAACATGATGTTTTGCATAGATTTGCTGATCAGCATCATCTTTTAGTCTGAAAATCACATAAATAATATGAATCTTTTCAGTAGAGTAATGATTCGCGTTGACATCAAGCTTGTCAGCTATTTTGATGTTTCATGTCTCTCAGATAGAATCATCTGTTTCAATGAAGATGAGTGAATTCAAAAGCTTGATGAACTTGTGATGATCATTTTCATTTTCAGATAAAGTAGAAGATTTTCGTTGAGAATGAGCTTTGAAAGTCGAGCTTCATTCAACTTTCTGATTGACTTGTTGCTCAGCTGACTGAGTATCTTGATGAGACATAGATCGATCGACTTGATGTTGTTTTGCTCTGAAGTTTAATCACTCGTCTTGTAGCTGACTGATCTTTTTCTCTAACTCATCATTCTTATTAAAAGCGATTTCTAGTTGTTTTGCTTTCTTTTTGTGATCTTCTTGTACAAGAAGTCAATATTCATTGAGTTGTAAAATCAAGTCACATTGACTTTGAAGCTTGTTCAGCATATTGATGACTTCGTTGAGTTGATTGCTGACTCAATGAAACAGTTGTTCTTTGATGTTTATGTTTCATGTGATGACAGCTTTCTCAGCTTCAACTGAAACATCAATGAGTAAAAGTGAAACTCTTCTATTGACAGTGCTTCTAAGCAGATGAGTTGTTCAAGACTCAACTAACTTGACGTTGCATATCATGATGAGAGAAGATAGAAGTTGTTGAGATAAGAATAAATGAAAGATTGATGTTTTGAATTGATGTTTTTTGATGAGTGAAAATTCAAAGAATCTCTTGTGAATTTCAAATAATAACTGAATACTTTATTCAAAGAATTTCTTGCAAATAGAATGATGAAAAATGAGTGTAGAATTGAAGAATTTCTTGCAATTTAAAATGATGATGCAAATTTGAAGAATTTCTTGCAAATTTTTCTTATTGAATAGATTGTTTCATATCATTTATTCATTGATAGCAGAGTAGTAAATGATGAGCATTTATTTAATGTTAGAAGTCAGCATAGAGCGAGTCAATATGAATGTCATTTAACTAAAAGATAAATGCTAAGAAAGAAAGATAGTTACAGAAAAGAAGTTGATTACATATGTGTATTTCTCAGTCAACGCTAAACTCAATAGAGACTAGTCAAGATGACAAAGCTAGAATAAATCTGACAAGACTAGAAAACTGAGTCTGACAAGACTAAAATCATGACAAAAAGCAAAGATGCTTTACTCATCATACAACAACTGATATTCTATTAAACATCATTACAATTGTCAGACTGAAATATATTGATCATTGAGTTGAGTTTTGATATTAATCTTCTGACTCAACTCAAGTACTTGATATCAATCTTTTGACTCAACTTGAATACTTGATTTCAACATTCTGACTCAATCTGATATCAATCTTGAATTGATACTCGATTTAAGTTCTTAATTCAACTCATCAAGAAATTGAAAATGACATCAAGAGAGTTAAATATAGAAATTTTTTCGATTTTTCATCTTTGCATTATCTTTTTGCATTATCTTTTTGATAGAAAGTCATAAAGAGAAACATGAAGAGAAACATAAAGAAGAACATGAAGAGAAACATAAAGATTGTTTGATAGAAAACTTTGATAAAAAACTATGATAAAGAGTTATGATGAGAAACTATGAAGACTGTTTGATAGAAAGACATGAAGAAAAGTCATGATAGAAAAACATGAAGATTATTTGATAGAAAGTCATGATAGAAAGTCATAATAAAGAGTCATAATAAAACATCTATTTATCTATCTTCATGTTTTGATGAATTGAATTGAAAATTTCAAATTAATACTCAATTTCAATTCTCTGACTTGACTCAAATACTTAAGTTGAACATCTCAACTCAACTTAAATACTTGAGTCAAGAATTCTGACTTGAATCAAGTCTTAACAAGTTGAATATTCAACTCAAACTCAAGTACTCGACTTGATGCAATCAATCTAGACTGAAATTATTGCTGAAATCAAACATTATTACTTGCGAAGCTCACAATTAATTTACAATGATTGATCTTGTCATGATTCTAGTCTTGTCAGACTTAATCTTCTAGTCTTGTCAGACTTAATCTTCTAGTCTTGTCAGATTTATTCTCACTTCGTCATCTTGACTAGTTTTTATTGAATCTAGCGTCGATTGAGAAACACATATATGTAGTCAGCTTCTTTTCTGTAGCTATCTTTCTTTCTTAGCATTTATCTTCTAGTTAAATGACACTCATATTGACTCGCTCTATGCTGATCTTTAACATTAGATAAATGCTCATCATTTACTACTCTGCTATTGATGAATAAATGATATGAAACAATCTATTCAGTAAGAAAAATTTGCAAGAAATTCTTCAAATTTGCATCATCATTTTAGATTGCAAGAGATTCTTCGATTCTACACTCATTTTCATCATTCTATTTGCAAAAGATTCTTTGAATAAAGCACTCAGTTATTATCTGAAATTCACAAAAGATTCTTTGAATTTTCACTCATCAAAACATCAATCTTTCATTTATTCTTATTTTAACAACTTCTATCTTCTTTCATCATGATACACAACGTCGAATCAGTTGAATCTTGAACAACTCATCTGCTTAAAAGCATTGTCAATAGAAGAGTTTCACTTCTACTCATCAATGCTTCAGTTGAAGTCGAGAAAGCTGTCATTGCATGAAACATAAACATTGAAGAACAACTGTTTCATTGAGTCAGCAATCAACTCAACGAAGTCATCAATATGCTGAACGAGTTTTGAAGTCAGCAAAACTTGATTCTACAACTCAATGAACATTGATTTCTTGTACAAGATGATCACAAAAAGAAAGCGAAACAACTAGAAGTCACTTTTGATAAAAATGATGAGCTAAAGAAAAAGATCAATCAGCTACAAGACGAGCAATTGAACTTCAGAGCAAAACAATGTCAAGCTGATCAATCTATGTCTCGTCAAGATACTCAGTCAGCTGAGCAACAAGTCAATCAGAAAGAAATATGCTCTCAACGAGAATCTTCTACTCTATCTGATAATGAAAATGAAAATGATTATCACAAGTTCATCAAGCTTTCAAATTCACTCATCTTCATCGAAACAGATGATTCTATCTGAGAGACATGAAACATCAAAATAGCTGACAAGCTCGATGTCAATGCAGATCATTATTCTACTGAAAAGATTCATATTGTCTATGTGATTTTCAGACTAGAAGACGATGCTGATCAGCAAATTTATGCAAAGCATCATGTTGATGCTTTTTCATTCTATCAGTCATTATCAGAGCTATTAAAACATCTGAAAGAAATTTATGAAGATCAGAATCTGATTCAAAAATGTCGTTGCAAGTACGTTGCTTTGAAGCAGCTCAACAAGTCTTTCAGCTCTTTCTATTCAGAATTCACTAGAATATTCAGCTTTCTGAACTACAACAATATCATTCTGATGAACAACATTCAGAATAAAATCAACAATCATCTTCAGAACGCGTTATCAGTTTGTCTCATAGAGTTTAACTCACTTGATAAGCTCAAGATCTTTCTTTAAGATGTGAATAACAAACAATGAGTCAATTATCAGCTACGTGATGAGCAATGAACAGTCAAATCAATAGCAGCTTTGAAAAAACGTTTTGTTTCTTCGTCGACATCAGCTTCAGTCTCAATTACTAGTTATGTTCAACTCGTTACTTTTTTCATTCTCAAATCTGAATGATCAAGAATGTTAATCATCTACTTCAATTGCAAAGTATCAAGTCATCTTTCAAAGAACTGCTCTCAGCTGAAGACTAGTACTTTGACATCTTGTGCATTCATTTCTCGTCTCAATGAGATCATAATGTCAAAAGAAGAGAAGAAATTATTTACAGAAAAATCGAAGAATGAGACAAAAAACTAGTGACTTTCATCAAAGATGCAATGAAAGATGTGTTAATTTCTTCAACAATGAGCAGTTCAAATGATCTCTTTGTCTTGAAATCTTTGACTACTGAATGTGTATTATCTAGTAATGAAATTAGTTACTCATTAAAGTCATTGATTGACATTGAAGCAGCTGACTATTCATTCATTGATGAATTAATCGCGCAGAATGTTTGTGATCATTTGCAAATTGAATCATTATCTTTAATCAAGCTCAAGTCAATAAGAAGATTCAATGATCATTATGCAAAAAAGCTCATTACTCATGCAATTTATTTGAATCTGACTGTTCAAGATCATATGAAACGTTTCGCTTTTATGCTGATTACTTAATTAAATCAGCATCAGATGATTCTCAAAAAAACATGAATGAATAAGATCGAGATAACAATTGATATGAGAAATGATCATCTTCAATTTTCTGATTCAAAGACTCATATTGATGCTAGCTTGATCTTTCTTTCTGTCATCAAGAAAATCGCGATAGAACAGAAGAGTTCAATCTCTACTTAAATACTAAAGAGATTTATCTCTTCTGTTGTCACTCGACTCAGCAAGAAGTCATCTTCATTCAATAAAATTGTGAAATTATTTAATTCAGTCAACTTCGCTTCATTTTTCGATTCAATGAATATAGCAATGATAGAGATTGCAACATATAAATCACTAGTCAAACAATTGAATGTGATTACTTTTGCAATCATCATCACGAAAATCGATCGACTTCTAAAAACAGCTAGAAATAAACTTGAAGATGTAAATCTACAAGAGCTTTCACATGAAGAGATCTTGAAAGAAGTCAAAGTTAAACTTTCTTTGAAATATCATGATTATCTAGACATGTTTGATCGAGTTATGATTGATCAACTATCTTCTCATCGTTTTTACAATCACAAAATCGAGTGAACAGATGAGAGAATGTCTTTTCAAAGTCATCTCTATCATATATCTGATTATAAGTTTCAAAAGATGAAGAATTATCTGATTGAACATCTGAATAAGAGCTTTATATCTTTCAGCTCGATTTCATACACTTCGCTCATACTATTCATCGAAAAGAAAGATGATAGTCTGCGTTTCTGTGTCGATTATAGAAAGCTCAATGCTTTGATTAAACGAGATTGCTACTCTTTATTCTTAATAGACGAAACTCTCACTTATATTCAAGATAGCAAGTATCTGACTCAATTGAATATAATAATCGTCTTCAACAAACTACGCATGCATTCAAGTAGCGAAGATTTGACTATCTTTATTATCTCTTTTGACTTCTACAAATATCACGTGATGTCTTTCAAATTAATCAACGACTCGACTTTCTATCAACATTATATGAACGATGTGCTGTTTGATTATTTACATCAGTTTTGTCAGATCTATCTAGATGACATTATCATTTACAGCAAAACACTGAAGAAACATAAGAAACATGTACAATTAGTTCTACATAAATTACAAGAGATTGATCTACAGATGAATATAAACAAATGCAAGTTTTACGTTCAAAAGATCTTCTTTCTGAAACTATTGCTATTCATTGAAGAACTAAAGATGAATTTCAGAAAAGTACAAGCAGTAGTCGAATAATCTACTTCTACAAATCTCACTCAGATGCAGTTCTTCGTCGACTTCTGCAACTTCTATCGACGTTTTATAAAGAACTTTTCGAAGATTGTTCATTCTCTGATTC
>JAABUT010000117.1_pt1 | contig 144724 bp, 162 predicted proteins | sample 5559281 | NCBI WGS metagenome assembly JAABUT01 (sample SAMN10711880, study PRJNA513359) | rock metagenome | isolation source: Antarctica rocks | place: Antarctica: Victoria Land, Ricker Hills nord | collected 2016-01-04 | reverse complement strand
TAACGTCTCTATATATATTTGACGTTATTGCTCGTATATGTTAATATTTGCATCTTTTGTTGATGTTCGTGTATAGTGCAATTGCGGTACGGTGGCCATTTCCAATACTTTAAAGCATCACCTCGTATTGCTCTTCTGACTACCATTGCCATCCTTAACTTCTTTGCGAGAATACTTCTGACTCCATCTTCTGAGCTCTCATCGTCACAGCGCTGCTCAATAGCTATCGTGCCCAACCGTGTATGCAAAAGCTTCAAACCAGCAGCTTGCTCACTGCCCCAATCAATGTCTACGGCACAGCGTTTCATGAAAACGCGAAGGAATGTCCGACAATGGGATAGCCCAATCAATCCTCTCATTCCCTGACTCTGTGATCCTGGAAATCCTTTCTGTGGAGCACTATGCATCCTCCAGGCGCCCGCCTCAGCCTTCGCCGATCTCCCTGCGCGCTGAACAAATTTACAAGACACAAATTTGCCAGTCTATAGAACAGACCAAGGCCCAGTGGGGAGAAATTTACCTGCCATTTCTTCTTGTCCTTCAGGGAACTGCTTCCGTTGCGTCTCCGCTTGTCCCTCAAACCCACTGCCTTCCCTTCCGTGGTCCAAACCACAAACTTCGCCAGCTACAATCACCACCATGGTTTTCGAGTCCTTCCGCAAACCCACCGACCCTCCCCCTACCTATGCCTCCTCTCAATCTCAGAATCACCATGGCTGCCCTTCAGCCCGCAGCTGCTGGCCTGGTCTCACCATGGCCGCCTTTTCCCCCTTCAACTGTCCATCACGCGCCGTCCTTCTCCGTCGCATCTGCATGTGCATCGTTCTAATCCTCGATACCTTCGTCTCCGTTCTCTCCGTCGTCAGCGGAGCCTTCTCCTTCAGCTTCATACCACGTCTCGTCATCGCGGTTCTTCACTTCTTCGGTGAAGCATGGCTCCTACACCTGCTGGGTCGTATGATGGGCGAGCGTGTAGTGTTTGGAACGGCGTACACCCGTTGGCATTTCGACGTTTTCCTCTGCGGTCTGGTGCTATGCGAGGTGGCACTTGTTGGGTGGTATTTTGGAGGTCTGACTAAAGTCACGGTTGACATATGGTGGGGGCTGGACTTGGGCGAGTTTCTGGCGCTGTTGGCGGTTGCGTGGGTGGCGTGGTGGGGTCCCCTGGAGGAGCGGGGGTGGCAGAATGTGGTGTAATCATCACGGGAAACAGGGACTGCGTGGTTCGTGGGTGATGGAAGAAGGTCAATCAAGCACTAATGCCGGAGCTTTTACACTTATAGTGACGTTGGGGGCCACAGGTTAAGAGCTGGTATGATACCGACAGGTTGCGGACTGGAGAATGGCATATTTCCCGTGTGGCTTGGCTGGTTCACCATTGCATGTCCGGGCTCATACAGAAACCGCTGAAGGCGATACTTGAGATCGCAAGTTGGTTGTCCTATTCAAGTTTCGACGGGCATATATTCGATCCGAGTCTCGCAATTCAAGATGCACATCTTCTACTACAAATACGCTATTCGCACAAGATACTTCAGCCGTTTGCTCCATACTCTCGTTCAATGGATAGGGGCGTCCCTCACCTTACTGTACTGGGAGTCCCTAAGATGCCCTGGACCTTCTCAGTTTGCCGTTCGAACAGGGTTGAATTTCAATACACTGACTAATCAAGGCTATTAACACTACAACTTGCTTTGCTCGATGTAGCATGGTGGTCAATTAAGAAAACGTTTTCGATTTTAGCACTTTCATGAGGTTACGCTACTACCGCACGAGGAACATATTCGACATCAAATCAAACAAGTTGAAGCCATCGGTCGATGAACCATATGAAACTCGCCTCGTCGATACAACTATACAAAGATGCAACGACTTTAGTGTGACCGTTGGTTTAGATGCGTTGAAATATGACTGAACTAGAAGGGTTTGCAGCATATGTAGAATGGGTTCGAAGCTTCGGTTAACTACAGTGCGTCATGTGACCTCGATAGGTCCGAGCATAACTCTCGTTTCAACACTCTTTCTTGCACGGCCTATCGCCTATCATCTCGCTGGCGCCAAATTTTGAAGCTATTCGAAAGCTCCATTTGCTCAGAAAGCTCCCTCTGCCACCGATACAGCCGAAAAAACACTCCCTGACTAGTTAGCTCCCTCTGAAGCCAAGTAACCTGCTATTTCCCATAGCTGTTGCCCGAAGCCATCCTAGCCCCTATCAAATGGGTCTTCCTGGCCATGCCATTGCTGTATGCCCGATATCTTTGCCAAATATCTGAATAACCTCATCCTGAGGGCCCGGATATCTGGCCTAGATCTGGCCTAGATCTAGGGCGCAGTAATTGTCTAGCCTGTCGCAATCTTAAACGCGGCCATTGAATCATGTAAATAGAAGCTCGCCCTCGCCCTCGCTTTCATCCTTTGTCTTTCGTCTTGTACATTACCTGGTGTATGTCTTGTACCTAGATCATATCAAAGTAATATACATCCTTCAATTGATAGTACCTAGCCTAGTCCCTGACAACTGTCGTCTTCGTTGACCCAAAACAAACCTTTCTGAACTCGTAATCGATCCATTTATGCCTTCTCCCGCCTGCAAGCGTGTGTCCAAGAGATTCTTGCTCTTTCCCCTGCAAATTCACCCTAAAAACAGCTCTGAACCCATGAGAGCCACCCTCATATTTCCGAAGGTGTCGCTGACGCGGCGGAGAAGCGAAAAGGTGTTCCCAATTTGAGGTGCCCGTTGAGCAATGCGAAAGTTGTTTGAGGCGACTAATTTATACATGTGTGTTTTTGAGGCGATGATGATGGTGATAATGATCAAAAGAGAGATCTAAATGTTTGATGTTTCAAGCGTGCAGTAGTCGGCTAACCGCATGAGGTAACTAACTATGTATAAGGTTTCATTCAGACGACGAAGAAGTCGGTCACTGGCAGCCTTGCGGCTTTGGCCAACCAGCGTGGAATCTCTAGGCAAGCAGCTGTGAGAGTGCTTTGAGGAGAGCCAATGAGAAGAGAGGATGATAGGAAGAGGGTACTTAGGTAAGTCACTTGACTTGATTCGAATCTTTACATTATGAAAACATGACATGTTCATCATTTTACACGTATTTTAACGATGAACTTTGTGAGTTTCGTCTTTATACAAGATCTCAAAATCCCTCTGCTATCTCGTCAGTTCGCGCTTCTTTAAACTTCAATCACAAATTTCATCTCTCTTGCCGTTATACATCAACTATTACAGTCTCAAACCTGTGATCTTTTCTGATGTATAGTACGTTCATATTTACAAAGCCGAATCTCGTATAGATGAATCTCATAGTCGATCAATCTTATCTACTTTGTACCTTCGCTCTCGAGATTATTACGCTCTTTCGACGGAAAAAAGCAGAACTCTGAAGGTAGAGCATCAAGAATTAAAGAAGTGACATGAAAGAACAGTCAGACACACGTCGAAAATTCTCTTATCTAAAGTCTTCTTCACTATCGTTCTCAGAGCTCGATCGCAGCCCTAGTTTAAACGGAAAATTCGTGTAAAAAGCCTTTCGGTTCAAAGATACACCTATCACTCCTTCCTTCCAGTCATCTTCACACTCCCATCTACCCGCGTTTTCGTTCATTCATCGCCCAAACCCCTTCCCCGGTATCAGACCAATGGCTACAATCCCAGCCACATCCAAACCCTCGCAAACCCTCGCTCTGTGCTGTGGCGTCTACAGGCTGAAGTCTAGCCACTGAGCCCCATGGAAACGATCTAGATGTTAGGCTGTGACGGGATGACGAAGTCAGGCATCGATTTTGAAAAGCAAGGGAGTGCGATCTTGGGATAATTTGGTGGGGGATAGAAAGTTGCGGGTGCGGTCATGAAAATATGGTGCACAGGGATGTGCGAAAATTGAGGGGAAGAGGAAGAGTTGAGACGTCTCATGTCGGATCCTGTGTTGAACAGTCTAGGCACACAAAACAGAATCACTTAGAAGGGTAGAAAGTGGGAGTTGGTGGCACGTGGGGGTAGATATCTTCAACACCGCAGACAAGAAACCCGAATACTAACCCCCCTCCCCCTATAGCCTACCGCCTACTCCCCTTCCACACCCCCCTCCCACGCCACCTCACCCCCCTCAACCACCAAACCCATCAAACCCCCACTACCCAACTACCAAGCCATCACCAACAAAACCCTCTCCACCCCGTACCGTCCATTTCTTGTACATCACAACACACCTTACTTTTGTGTGTTGTGTCGAAGAGTGATGTAGACGCGGGGTCTGGGAGTTGGCAGAGAAGGGTTGGGGGGAATGAGTTTGGTGAAAGGGGGAAGGGAAAAAGGAGAAAGAGAAAGGGGAAGGGGAAGGGGAAGGGGATGAGTGTGAGTAAGAGACTAAGCCAATAGTTCCTTTCGAAGGAAGGAAGAACGAGTTTGCGACGTAATTCGGCTCGACATTTTCTTCATGCTTGTGGTCGATTCGAAATGTAGTAAAAACAATATGACCCGCTTTCTTACTTTCGCACCAAAAAAAAGTGCGAGACCGATAACCATCCCAACGCATTGGCGATCGAAATTGATAACTGAATCATCCATAAGTCACACCATCGCTTCTATCCTTCGAAAAGTGCATCTAAGGCTGTTCTCACCGCTGTAACAGTGTACACCCGCAGGCAGGGGCCAGCGATGGAATTCACCTGTACGCAGTGCTGGCTAGGAACCTTCTGTCTAGTTACAGAAGAGCCTAGAGGTTACCAAACAGACAAATCGACACGTCGATTGAGATTGAGCATCGCGAGGCAATGCTCACAAACAACAAGTCCACATGGCTAGATGACCATGTGACCAAACAGCGAAGGAAAGCCCACGTCGAAGTGACCAGCTTCCACAATTTCGATTTGCCTATGTGACAACTTGATCATATAGACAGTTCACGATAACGCGGAGCCCGTGATCTGTTACTCGCACGGTCAGCTCGCAGCCTCGGGCATAGCTCTTCGTCGCCCATTTTATCGGTGGGATCGCACAATGTACAACTGATCTACGAGATATACTGTCTAGGATTTTGAGTCGACTGCTTGCAGCAGAATTTCCTTGAGCTCATCTGACTGGGTGTAGATTTTCAATCGTGACGATGAACCCGATATTTCACATGGCCAATTATTTGTATTGAAGTCTATATCTGGAAATTTCAAGACTATCGAGTGATCATACTCATGTCACCATTCGAGGACTGCGAGGTGAGACTGGGTCTTGAAAGCTAATTCTTGACTCGCACGCCCCTTTGAACTTTACTGAGAAGGGCTATAAGATTTACGTTCTCCCCAGCTTCTTTACGAACCCTTTTCACCCGTTTCTATCAAGATCTCGCTGTTTCTCGGCAGCTTCATTGGTCCGTTTTTTCCATTTTAGGTTTAGCCGTCCTGCACTCGCCCTCGCGGAAGATGGAACGACAGGGAGCCAATCTCGTGCCCAGCTGGCCGCAGGGTGCATATGCACCTGCGGCTGAGCTTGGGTAAGTTTTTTTTTTTTCCTGGCTGACCCCACTCTGTGGCTCTCCATACCTTTGCCTTGCGCCAGCATGCGAGGCCACATTTCCAAACCAAGAAGGCTTAGAGAAACATTACGAGCTGCACGCCAACAACGCCCTTCCGCAGGGGCACACCCTTCCATCATCTACCTTTAATACTAATGCTACTGGATCTTTGCATTTCTCCCCTTCGTGGGACACCAGTTTTAGTCAATCAGGGAATCGTCACGTTCTAAGCAATGGCATTCAGGATACTACTAAACTTGGATCCTCGAATACTCTCTATGGTGACCTTCCCACTATGGGACTTAGTGCCATTCCCACCGGATCAATGAACGGTGCTGGCTATGATCTACCCAATCACTTCGACGATCGTCTTGCTGGACCCTCGAACGGCATCAACTATGATCTGGTTACCAACAACTACGACCTCAGCACAGTCGGAGTCACGCAGAACATCAACGGCGGCTTTGCAATCGGTTCTGGCCACCCGTCTAACCCCTGGACAGCTCATGGCCCGACGCCATCCGCTACGAACACCACACCAAGTCACTCTACCAGTGCAGCTACGTTCCCGAACACCAATGACCAGACAAATCGGTCTATCTGCCCCACCTGTTCCAAAACCTTTGGTCGTTCTTCGGATCTTCAGCGTCATGCGAAGAAGCACGAGGTTGGTGGAAGAAGGTATGACTGTTCGGTGGAGGGTTGTGTATTTGTGGGGGAAAGGGGTTTCTATCGACGTGATAAGTTATTGAGCCATTTGCGGAATCGGCATGGGTTGGTGAACTAGAAGAGACTCTGCAAGGTGAGGAGGGAGCCGTGAATGAAGCACAGAAGGAAGCTTTGAAGAGTTAGATTATTTTCATACAAGATCGTCTCAACATTCTATCTAGATACTCATCATAACTCATTGCTTATACTTAACATCCCCCTTGCTAACTGTTGGAATACGAGGTCATATGAGGGCATATTGATATTTAGATTGTTGCTTAACAGAAGTCTACTCCGTACCTACTTTCGGGTTAGTAATCAGTGTTCAGGCGTACTGTAAGCGGCCCCCCTAGAATTACCCCGAATGTAGGAAGGGTAGAAAGTAGAATGCACGAAGGTAGGTAGCTTACAGACGAATTCGAATTTCTGAGCCATTTGAAATTTGAATAGCTTCAATATTGGTGGTGACGATGCGGGTGTACGAGACTACATGTCGGCCGACCAACGCTAAAGCTCGATCGACCATGCAAAATGTTCGAGCATGGTTGCTCAACCATGCGCATAATTCCGCTTTTCTGAGCTACTGATAATGTAATCTAAATTCACAGAAAACAGAATGACTTTTAATCTTCTAAAATATATCACATCAATTCTATTGATCAATAATTAATTAATAATTAATCAAGAAATAATTATTTATCAATTCAACTTATCGATTTTTGAGTATGAATAAAAATACAAACTTAGAAGTTTCTCAATCTGAATAATTGAAATTCAGAATCTAATGATACAAAATGTCAAAGATGTATGTTATTATTCATAAATTAATAATTAATCAATCAGTGATCAATATAACATCAATAATTGAATGATTGATTAATAAATAAACATTCAGAACTTGAAAACTTGCTGAGACAAAATGACTGATTAATCGTGTCAGAATCGTGTCTAGATGATACAATCAATGAAGATCAGAGTTGATAGTGCTTGATCTTTAGAGATAGCTATAACTGAATATTAAGAATACAGAAGAAGATTGATACAAGAGCTTCTATTTATGTAATGTTCAAAGACTGCGCTAGGCTCGAAAGAAATGTGTTTGTAACATGAAAAGAAGATGATGTAGATGAACAAGATGTTGGTGAAAGAAAAGAGTGTTGAGAAAGAAAAAGAATGTTGAGTCATATCTGAGTCAAACCTGAGTCAGATCTAGATCAGATCTCGACTAGATCGTTGACTAGTTCTAATCAGTCTTGATACGCTCGTAACATTATTTTTCCCTTCGAAAATTCATGTTCGCATGAATGTAGTTTCTTTGCTCGCTTTTGTTGATAATTATTTCGATATTTAGCGCGATTTGCTTGAATATAGCTTATGAAATTCGTTCAAAACTTTCTCTGAGTCATCGAATTTCACTTTATCAACATAGTATCATTCATCGTTTCTATCTAGATCTTTTCATTTGACTTTGTACTGTATTCGATCTCGATAGCGTCTGAAGTTCAATATATCATCTATCTTTCAGTGTTCATCGTCTTTGATAGTGATTGATCTGAATGATTCTGAATGTTGTTTTGATAGAGAATTTTCTGAATACAATCGTAGTAGCTTTGAGCTGAATATTGAATGCAGATGCTTCATGCTGACTGATAAATGAAGATGATAGAAGATATCTATTTTAGCAGTGATTTGATAAAGATTTAGCTGTTTATCTTTCAAATCTTTGCAGAGTCTCGTTGTCTTGACGTTTCTGAAAGATAGTCAAACTCAGTTATCTACTTCATATGTGACGTTTCGTCTATGTTTATTGATCTGAACTTCGATGATCAGCTTCGTCTTTTTCAATTGTTGATGATTGAAGCTCAGTAGCTCTTTCATTCAAATGACAATATCATTTGCTTTTTTAGCTTCAAGTCGTTCACTGTCAGGACCGTGCCTAGATGATATAACCAATGAAGGTCAGGGTTGATAGTGCTTGATCTTTAGAGGTAGCTATAACTGAATATTAAGAATACAGAAGAAGGTTGGTACAAGAGCTTCTATTTATGTAATGTTCAGAGGCTGCGCTAGGCCCGAAAGGGATGTGTTTGTAACACGGAAAGAAGGTGATGTAGGTGAACAAGGTGTTGGGGAAGAAAAAGGGTGTTGGGCCATATCTGGGCCAAACCTGGGCCAGATCTAGGCCAGATCTCGGCTAGATCGTTGACTAGCCCTAATCAGCCTTGGTACGCTCGTAACATTACCCCCCCCTTCGAAAATTCATGTCCGCATGAATGTAGTTCCTTTGCTCGCTTTTGTTGATAGTTATTCCGATATTTAGCGCGGTTTGCTTGGATATAGCTTATGGAATTCGTCCAAAACTTCCTCTGAGCCATCGAATTCCCCTTTATCGGCATAGTACCATTCGTCGTCCCTATCTAGGTCTTTCCATTTGACTTTGTACTGTATTCGGCCTCGATAGCGTCTGGAGTCCAATATATCGTCTACCTCCCAGTGTTCATCGTCTTCGATAGTGATTGGCCTGGGTGGTTCTGAATGTTGTCCTGGTAGAGGGTCTCCTGAATACGGCCGTAGTAGCTTCGGGCTGAATACCGGATGCAGATGCTTCATGCTGACTGGTAGGCGAAGGTGATAGGAGGTACCTATTTTAGCAGTGATTTGATAGGGGCCTAGCTGTTTGTCTTCCAAATCTTTGCAGGGCCTCGTTGTCTTGACGTTTCTGAAAGATAGCCAAACCCAGTTACCTACTTCATATGTGACGTTCCGTCTATGTTTATTGACCTGAACTTCGGTGGCCAGCTTCGTCTTTTCCAATTGTTGACGGCCGAAGCTCAGTAGCTCTTCCATTCGGATGGCAATATCGTCTGCTTTCCTAGCTTCAAGTCGTTCACGAGTTGTTTCGTAGTCAGTCGTATCTGAATCGAAACTCATTCGGGGGTGGAATCCTTTATTGAAGTAGAAGGGGGTCATTGAAGTGGCCGAGGAGGTATTGGAATTGTCGCTAAATTCCACCATAGGTATCCATTTGGCCCAGTCGTCCTGCATGTAATTGCAGTAGGTCCTAAGTTCGCGTTCGACGTCCTGATTGGCTCGTTCCGATTGACCGTCGATCTCAGGATGGTAGGCTGTGGATAGACTAGCTGTGATTCTCAGTCGCTTGCAAAGGCTTTTCCACATAGTCGATATGAATTGGGAGCCTCTGTCCGAAACAATAGAACTGGGTAGGCCATGCAGTCGATAGACGTTCCATAGCATGATCCAAACCGTTTCTTCGGCTGAGGTGCCACCGTCTCCCCAATGACAGGGAACATAGTGACGTTCTTTGATGAGGCGACATATGATTGTGCAAATGGCGTTATAGCCTTCTGACAGGGGTAGTTCAGTGATGAAGTCCATAGCTATATCTTTCCATCGTTCTAGTGGGATAGGTAGAGATTGGTGAAGTCCGTTGGTTGCATCCCTAGGGGCTTTGCTTCGTTGACAGGTATGACAGTTTCGAATGTACTGTCTGATAGTAGCCCGATGACCTGACCAATAGTAGAAACGCTGAACTAGGTTGATGGTTCGTCTATTGTCGGGGTGAGAGGTTGAAGGTTGATCATGCACTTCTTGTAGTAATTCCGTATGCATGTTCTCAGAGACTCACAGTAGACCTTTCCTAAATAGAACGCCGTCAATGATTTCGCAGTCCTCCATCTTAGTGCTATGAAGCTTGAGCTTGTTGTCGTTTTTAGCTTGCCTATATTCGCTGCAGAGCTCATTCGTTTGGTTGGCTAATCGTATTTTCTGATAGAGGTTGACTTCTGGTTCCGGATTTGCGTCCGGTTCCGAGTCAATAGGTAGAATATCGACTCTATCAGGGGTAAGAATAGTTTGAAAGCGATCTTCAAACCGTTTAGCTGGTTCAGAGGCGTCCGCTAGAGGCATTCGGGTTAGCGCATCGGCTTTAGTGTTCGTTTTGCCTGACCTAAAGATGATCTGAAAATTGAACTCCGATAGAATGTCCAGGTAGTTGGCTTGACGTCGGCTCAGCTGTTTGTTTTCCATGAAGGTCTTCAGAGCTTGATGATCGGTGAATACCTGAATGGGTAATTCAGTACATTTCAGCTCGGGTCGCCAATGTTCGAAACAGCGAATAATGGTCAGCAATTCCTTGTCATAGATATGGTAGTTGATTTCAGCGGGAATCATGCTTTTGCTGTAGAAGGCCACCGGGTGAAGTACACCCTCATCGTCGTACTGAGACAGTATCTCACCTTTTACATAGTTCGATGCATCGGTTTCCAAAATAGCCTGGCGTTTGGGGTCGAAATGACGAAGAACTGGAGCGGAACTGACCTGTTCCTTCAGATTCCTGAAAGCTTGAACGCAGGCTTCGTTCCAGACAAAAGGCGTATCTTTTCTAGTCAATTGGGTGAACGGTTTGACTAGTTTGGAGAAGTCCCTAATAAAACGGCGGTAGAAGTTCACAAATCCCACGAAGCCCTGAATTTCTTTCAAATTGGTCGAAGTAGTTCAGTTGACTATGGCGACCACCTTGCTTGAATCCATGCGAAGGCCTTGTCCTGATACAATGACTCCTAGAAAGACTGTCTCCTCTACATCGAATTCGCACTTTCGAATATCTATCTGTAGTCCAGCTTCGCGTAGCCGTCCCAGCACTAGTCTGACGTGATCTCTATGTTCCTTTCTCGTTTTGCTATAGATGAGGATGTCATCTAGATAGGCTTGGCAAAAGTCGTTCAGAAAGTCTCATAGAACGTCATTCATATATTGCTGAAAAGAGGCCGGTCCGTTAGTCAGTCCGAATGGTAACACCTTGTATTTATATGCTCCTAAAGCAGTGATAAAAGTGGTGTAATCCTCGCTATCGGGGTGCATCCGCAGTTTGTTGAACGCTGATATGATGTTCAATCTAGTCAGGTGCTTGCAACCCACTATTTTATCAATGACCTCGTCTAACAGCGGTAGAGGATATCTATTTCTTTTGGAGATGATATTTAGCTTTCGATAGTTCACGCAGAATCGAAGATCTTCATTTGCTTTGAGGGCGAATAGAACAGGAGAGGAATAGGGGGCCTGGCTAGGAGTGATGAATCCCTTTGACAGGTTCTCGTTCAGATACTCCTTTACTTTCAGAAGTTTGGCAGAGAACATTCGATATGCCCGGCAGCGAGGGGGCGTTGAATCACTGATGAGCTCGATTTTATGGTCGTAGGAGCGATGAGGGGGTAGTTTATCCGATTGAGCTCGATCAAAAACATCTAGGAAATCATGATATTCTGAAGGCAGCTTGGCTTTAATAGCTTCCCAATCCTGAGTAGTTTCCTCGACGGAAGAGACGTTCAGAGCGTTCAAATCGCACTGAGTGTTGTACGCGATTTCCCTATCGATATTCTTCATGGATAGAGCGAATACTTCAGTCTGATCCTTCTTTGAGCGATTCAACAGTGTTTTGAACGAAGCGACGTCTATGCTTCGGATTGTGAATGACTCTTCCTGAACCGTAGTTGAAACAGGCCGTTTGAGCATCCTAGGAACCTTTGACTGAGGGGTAGAAGTAGGCGAAGTTGATCGCGGTCAACTTGAGTGCTTTGAATTGGGAGGGACCGGAAAAACCGAAATGAGAGTATCTAATTGGTCCGGAAAAACGATGACGTCGGTTCGCATATTCAGTAATATTTCATTTTTGTTCATTCAAGGTTTTTCTAATATGACTTCGTGATGATCGATGTCAGCTATCAACATAGAAACAGTCAATTCCTTATGACTTTCAATGATGAGGTTCGATAGAATTTTATGAGTGATAGTCTTCTTAGATATCTTTCCATCATATCCTTTTATTAACTTCTCTTTTGCCAGTGATATAGGTTGAATTCCCAGCTCTTTACATACTCTGTCGGCTAGTTTGGTATGTATGATCGTATAGGCGGCTGAACCACTGTCTATCAAAGGGCGAAGGCTGAATGATTCGTTCTGCGAGGTGAGAAGAGCATCGACTAGAAACGACTTACCAAAGTAATTCTCTTCCGGTAGAATTTCGTCTAGGTTGCACAAAGATATAACCTTCACTTCAGTGACTGTTGAAGAGGTGGCTAGTTTTTTGACTCGGACTCTGATTCAGTATCGAGTTCGGAACGGTCGTAGTCCTCGTCAACTGCATTGACTTTGATAGGTCGATCCGGGCATTCTCTGGAACTATGACCTGATTTGTGACATACGAAGCAGGTTCCGGCTAGAACGTCTGCATCCTTGGCGCTAGTCAAAACTGCGCTGCGCGGCTTTGACCAGTCAGGCTTCGGAGCCGAAGGCTGAACAGCAATAGTTGCTCTAGAAATGGTGATCTTTGAATCGTCGCGTTTGAGTAGTTTGTCCTTGATCTCTCGAACTGCTCTATGTTCATTGTTCAAGCGAATCAGATAGTTTCGAATATCTGATAGCTTGGTGAGCGGCTCCACCTGAGCTGTCCAAAAGGTTCGAAGGCGAGGGTTTATTTTATCCTTTAGGTCGGCGACTAGTACGTCCTCCTGGTACTTCAGATAGGTGTATAGTCGTTGAAACTGATTAAAGAAATCGCTGAATTTCTTTGATTCTTGAACCAGATTAATATATTCCCTACGATAGTTGTCTTTCTTATCAGGGTCATGGAACGATTGAGCTAGTTCCTCTAGAAGTTCATTGGCAGTCAGATAGAGATTGTCACAGTTGGGATCGCGTCTGGCTTGGGTGACTTCGGCGGCGCCACCTGCTAGTCGGGAGTGAATGTAGCTCAGCTTGTAGAGTTCATTTGGGAAGGTGTCGACGTTAATTGCTAGCTTCTCTCGTATGCCAAGAGACCAGTTCTCCCAAGTAGGGTCCTTTCCATCAGTGAACACCGGAGGGTCGGGTATTTTGTGATATCTAGGTCGTTCGGAGTAGGTGGCAATCGAGGGAGCAGTGGTGGCTACATTGGCTGTGGTAGCAGTGAGAGCTTGTAGTTGTGCTTTCAACTGTTGGATTTCGCTCTTGTCTCGTTGTTCCACCTCGACGAGGCGATCTGTTTCTCTATTAAGGGCATAGGTACGTTCCTTCCATACTTCCATATCATCTTGTATGGCGGTTTCAGCGTTTGATCCGTCGAAAGCGATGAATGGAGGAGCGTGTTGTGAGCCGGCGATAGAAGAGGGAGCTTGTGAACGTGTTTGTTGCGAGGGGCCAACGGGAGCTTTATCTTTACCAGGTGTGTTCTTAGGTGCCATAGTGAAGAAGGTGAGGGTTGTTTGAAAGGGGGCCGAACGGATGACGGTGCTCGACGATTGAAAAAGGAAGGCGTATGTTTGTTCAACAAAGAAGATGTTTCTGGGGGCGATTGATCTTGAAGCAATTCACGAAGGTCCTTTATCGTAGATCCTATTAATCGGTTTTGAACGGATGCGTACTGAATGAGCGGTAGATCTTCTAGCAATTCAACGGCCTTATGTTCCCGTTGATTCTATGAATCCCCTGATGTTGTTCTTGTCTTTCGAGGTCGGACCACCAGGTAAACAAATTTCTTTAGACTCGGTCCGTCTGTACGAGTTGGTTGAATGGGTAATGGGACCAGTATCGTGTGGTTAACGGATTCTTAATATAATGTCGGGACCGTGCCTAGATGATACAACCAATGAAGGTCAGGGTTGATAGTGCTTGATCTTTAGAGGTAGCTATAACTGAATATTAAGAATACAGAAGAAGGTTGGTACAAAAGCTTCTATTTATGTAATGTTCAGAGGCTGCGCTAGGCCCGAAAGGGATGTGTTTGTAACACGGAAAGAAGGTGATGTAGATGAACAAGATGTTGGTGAAAGAAAAGGGTGTTGGGGAAGGAAAAGGGTGTTGAGCCATATCTGGGCCAAACCTGGGCCAGATCTAGGCCAGATCTCGGCTAGATCGTTGACTAGCTCTAATCAGCCTTGATACGCTCGTAACAAATCGTTGATTGATGAGTTATTGATAAATGATTAATAAGCTTTATATATATTCTTAATTAAAAGAAAATTCAATGATGTAAATAGTAATGATCAATCAATAAATAATACTAGATCAATCAATGACTGATTACATAATTTACATTTGAGATTGACTTGTTAAATAAAACTTCAGAGTTATTAATTCAAGATCAATCTAGGATTGATTATGTATTAGTTGTTGATGGTTGAATAGAAAAGAGTTCAACCGACCATGAAATTTATGAAATGGCTCGGGCAGGTGACGAGAAGCCTAGCGCAAAGTGTTAGCGTTGGTCGGCTGAACTTTAGCGTTGGTCGGCCGACCTGTATCCTTCGGGTGTACCTCCGTACCGTGTACATATCCGTAGCCCCCACTAAGCTCGTCCCTTGTGTGGAAGTTGTTGGCCAACTAGCGTGAAATTCCTAGGCAAGCAGCTGAGGGAGTGCTTTGAGAAGAGCCAATGAGAAGAGAGAATATTAGGGAAGAGAATACTTACGTAAGTCACTTGACTTGATTTCTGTTTTTTCAACGTGCAAATCTTTAAATCTCTTTTCTGTAACATTAGCATGACATGTTTATCATTTTTCAACTATTTCAAGAAATGAGTTTGTCACTTTCGTTTTTATACAGAATCTCAAAATCTCTCTGTTATCTCATCAGTTCGCACTTCTGTCAATTTTGATCACAAATTTATTTTCATCTCTTAAAGAGTCTTATCATTATACATCAACTATTACAATCTTAAATCTGTGAATCTTTTTGATGCATACTGTAGTACGTTCATATTTGCAAAGTCGAATCTCGTTGTCGAGGAATAGGGTACAGGTGCGGTATAGGGAGCTGTAGAAACAAACAGAGTGAGCAAACAACGGACATGTGCAATGATCGTGCTAGTAGAAAGGTACTGTACAGGTCCTTCCTGCAGCGGGCTGGACGTTGCTTAAGCGTTGCCGGGCTTGTTCAGGTATAGCTGGCTTACGCCCTCATACAAATAATCCTTGTTAAGAGGCTTTTTGCTAATGCAATGTCCAGCCCGCTGCAGGAAGGACCTGTAGAACGCGTGTGTATGAATGATCTCTATCTACATACCGAAAAGGAATCTATATGTACATCCGAGGAATGCCCCCGGCTCTCCTATCATTGGCCCAGACCCCGGTCTCTGCCCCCTACTAAACTGCTCGGAGGATGCGCGGGCAGCCCCACGACAACACCATCGCTCCTATCCTTCGGAAAGTGCATCTAGGGCTGTTCTCACAGCTGTAACAGCAAGCACCCACGTACACCCGCAGGCAAGGGGGTTGTGAGGGTTCAATGACTGAGTGGTAGGTTGGAGAGATTGTGAATGAAGAGAGTGAGATTAATGAAATACTTTTCTCTTTTTTTTTTAAAAAAAAAGGCTAACAGTGGAGAGAGAGAGAGAGCATGGTGGGCGGATTCGAAAAGCTCATAACTGCGGTGTTTGTAAATAAAATTAGTCAACATTCTCATGACCAAAGATTTTCTCTTTATTCATTGAAAGGCTGGTTTCTTTTTCCCTCTTGATATTCGGCTAGTGAGTATAAAAATATTCAGTTTTGGCACAAAGGGAACAGGGAGATAGGGGATTGGGGAATTGAATAATTGGTGACTGCGGGAATATAAAGATGAGGCATCCACCTGTTCCCGATCATCATTTCCCTTAGGTTCAGCTAGAAAAAACCTTTATCCCACCAATTCAGTTCCCCTATCCTCAATCGCGTAGTAGATACAGGGAATGCTGAGCGCGATCAAGAAGCTTTCCGAGACATCTATTCCGTTCTAGAACGAAGCACCTTTGGGTAAAAATTAGGAAGAATTTGACGAATGGCCGAGGCCGACGTTTGAATTTCAGGAATTTTCGTTCGTTTTTATGTCTCTACGAGGAGTCGTGACCATGCAGACAGAATAAGTGAGAGTTATAGCGAACATGAAACTATAAAATCGGTTGTATTAGGGATGAAGAGAAGAGAGAGAGAGGAGAGGAGAGGAGTAGCTGAAGAGGCAAGCAATTGGGGAGTGTAAGGATTCGGATGATCTTAGAAAGGCAATGGTGGAAAGAAAGTTCTGGAAAGCAACACTAGCATCGACATTTTAAGAACATGCTTATACTGATATCAATGCGTAGGTTTAAAAAAAAAACCAAAAACCACTCACTAAAAACCGGTCCTTCGACTCCGCCTCCGCCTACCTCGTCGCATCATAATCCATCTTACTCGTGATATTCTCCAGCACCTCCGCTGCCTCCCCCACCTCCTTGGCAACACGGTCAATCCTCTCCTCATCCGCCTTTGACAGCTTCTTCCCCTGCTGCGCAGCCTTGCGCCGCATCGTGTCCGGATGGACAGCGATGCGGCGAATTTTCGCGGCTTTGCGGATTTGGTCGGGCGTGGCGGAAGGGGAGACGCGAAGGATGGCGTAATAGTCCGGGAGGTTGGAGGGGGCGGGGGTTGGGGTGTATCTGGGGCGGGAGGAGGAGCCGGAGGAGAAGCTGGGGCCGGAGTTGAAGGGGTTGGACGACTGGCGGGACTTTCTCTCGTGGCGGCGGGAGTTGTTGTCCTCTTGGGTCTGGCGCCAGTCTTTGTAGTCGTCAGCGTAGGACTGAGTCCTAGGGGCGCTTCGGCGACTTCGCTCTCGTCCCCAGCTGGAGGATTCGTCACTGTAGTCTTCGGCGTAGGACTGAGTCCTAGGGCCGCCGCGAATCCGCTCATATCCGCGCTCGGGGGAATGGCTCGTCACGGTCATTTTCGCTCCTTCAAATGTGAATTTTATCCAGCCATGCGTTGGCGGCGGTGGGTTAGCGTAATATCGTGTGTGCGTGTCACCGGGGCTTTGGTACATCACATTGTAGTTGCCACATTCTATGGACGACATTGCAGCTTGGTGTTGGAGGTCGAGTTTCAGGTGTTCGGATCGTTTTCCAGGTAGGACTCGAGATCTTGGTCGCCGGATGGTATTTAAAATAATTGGACAACAAGATTTTCAAGGGATGCTCTTTGAAACTGACAATTAGGATTCATCTTTGTTCATCTCCATTGTCTGTTAGAACAATTAGCATTGTACAGGAAGTGAATGTCAAAATAATTTTGGGACAACACCTGAAACAAAGACTGCTCACAAATGGCTTGGGACTCAATGGATGCTAGCCTGCTTGTGTCCGAAATGGAAATGATGCTCTGATATGCAACGCTTAGAAAATTCATGTTTCTATAGAGATCGTAGACAATATGAGATAATATGGAGATCATTGCAGAGGTAGGTTCCATCTTGACCCCAAGGACAGTGAACCTAGAGTATAATACAGCAGCATTTGGGACTCGCAGCCCCCCAGACCGAGGAAAGCCGGAATCTGAGTCGCGGTTTCTTGTAGGCATCGCTAGACTGACATAATCAAACATTTAACAGAAGGAGATTGGTAGATACAAAGTTCGCTGGGAGAAGGTTGGAATTACTGCTTCAGTTTCTTTCATTCTCAAGGAAATGGTTATTTTTTACTTTTTTCATGTGGTGCCTCAGCGGCAGTGTTCAAGATATTCTCTCGCGTGTTCTCAGCGGTTTTGCTGACGGTCAATTGCCCCGAGCTCTCTTATAATGACGCGTTGAAAAATGAGGCTGGTGGCAGAAGTACTGAGGGCGGCGGACTCGAGGTCAGGGCACATACCGAACGTATTCCCCCTCACCCCAGAAACATCCTACTTGGTAATGGGGGGTGCCGGCCACAGGTTACCTTGTAATCAGTTATGTTCGCTAACGAGCTGGTCAAGACTGAGATACAGGGTTCAGTAGATTTAAAACGCGTGGGCTTGCGAAGCACAGCAGCCGTGTCGAGAGAAGCTGAAATGCAAGACTACATCAAAATTAGCAAACATTAAAGAATCGTAAAAATCGTAAAATCAATATGCCAACATGAAGCAACGTACAAATTAAAAGCAAAATGTTTTCATTGACGATTCAGGAACCGCAAGTCAGCCCCAGTGTCTTTACAACCTCAACAGAACAACCCGCTCTTGCGCCCATCATAAAACCTCGTAACGAAATCTCATCGCTACAAATGACAGCCACCTACCAACGCTGATCCCGTCTATTACCCCCTTTCGTAGTTCGTGCGCAGCAGAATCGACATCGAACCGTACGCATAACGCTGATATGATGGAACTTTCAAAAGGCGTCGAATGCTGAAAAGCCAAAGCGGCAACAAAGGGGGAAGAAGGTACAAACCGCAAGCGAGATAATACTTCTATGCTGAAGCTGTCGAGCAACACACGGATTGCGGCTGAAGTCAAGACCAAGACAATAAAGTACATGGCTTGATGACGGAAATGTACGCGAGGAGGTGAAGTCCCTGTACTAAGCCTGCCGAATCGGGTGATAAATGGCAATTTGACGACTACGGTATGGCTGAAATTCTAGTACTTATCTCTGATATGTCAAAGAATTAAAAACATTGAGAAGTCGGTGTCATGAGGTTATCACCACTCTTGTGCTCCACGGTGAAGTTTATTCAGTCATCCAGTGCACTAAGATCAATCTCACAGCCGAAAATCTCCTCAAGCTTCTTAATCTCCATAGCCCCGGCTCCACTATCGATCATACCCTTAATTGACTCCGCAGCCGTTGCCAACAACCGGCTTGACACCTCTCCGCCATCGCGCCTTGGTAACAGCATATTCGCAACGCGAGAGGTCTGCGTGGCGGTCATGAAGATATAACCGACAACAAACGGCAATTGGTTCTCCTTCTCCAGGTAGCCGCCGCCGTACATTTCGAGTAATTTTGGCCGGCACCGCTCGTTCACTTCTCGCAAGACCATCCAACAGGATCTGTGTACGCAGAGATAGTCGATCGAGAGCTCTAGTGACTCGGCATGTAGAGCATTGGCAAGGCCTTCTAGGAAGTCTGCAGTGGTTGTTGAATCTTGGTTTCTCTTCGGCTTCCTGAGGAGGGTTCCTGTTGCCGACACCTTGACTTTCTCGGACTTTTTGTTAGTGGCAGTGACTTCGGGTTGAGCTGAATGACCGTCGTCGTCGTCACTGTTGTCGTCCATCTTGGACTGTATAATCGGCTGGATGGAGTCGCGCGTCCACTGCAAAATCTCCAAGTTAGCTCCGCTCCTTTTAGGATAGATTTATTAGGTATGAAGCATATTTGCAGAGTATTTACTCCGATAACAAGTCTCCAACCCATAATTCGGTCTAGATTAGGTATGAACAACTCCGAAAATATACTCACGGATACATTTCGATCATTATTGCAATACCTCCCCGCAAAAAGTGCTCCAGCCTTGCACAACTTTGTCAGACGTCTAGGCCCTCGTGCGGAGCTGCTAGGGCACTACTCCTACGGTTGCTAGCAAAAGCAGTCGCAGAATAACCCATGCTTAACAAGAACCTCTTGAGATACTCTTCCAAGCTCTTTGGACAATCGCCAACAAAGAACCTTTCAGGGCTGTGCAATGCGATGAGCAATTCCAAATCTGTCCAAGATTTCAGGAGAAGCTTCTCCTGGCGCGCCGCGTTGTAGAGATGACTGGCGTATAATATGGATCCCCAGGCATTTGCGAAGGCGAGACCGATTTCTTGTGCACGGGTTTTGAGGACAAACGTGAAGAGACCGCATAGAAGAGGGTACTGCTTTAGAAGGCGGAACGGCTCTGGATCTGGAACTGGCATATTGCGCTGGATCTGGATAAGAGTCAGCTATTTACCGCTTCTTCCATACACGGAAACGCTTGTCATTTTTAGGCAAATCATATCACAAGAGAAGCATGTATGCAGTGTGCTAGTATAATTGACGATCTACCTTTTTCAGCCTTTCGGCTATCACATCGTTTCGTACCCACTCTTCAATGACTCTGAGCATTTCGCTGAATGGGTAGTCATTCGTTCGAGGCCAATGGTCAATGCGAAGTAGTTGGTGGAAATCTAGATTCTGCTTGATAGAGCCCCTGATGGCATTAGCAGTCGTCACCAGGTGTTGATGTGCGCGACCAATCTCCTGCTTGAACACATGTTGGGTGTCCAGGAAACACTGCGCAGCGAACACGAGCCATAGGGGAATACTGTTGCCAGGTGACATCTCGCGAAAACCACGAATGAGCTCGTCTTCAGCTAGAGGTGAATTCGAGGTCATCGTTGTCATCAGCATAAGATCTGGGAAGGCTTCGAGAAGTACAATTTTATCATCCTGAAACTTTGCTCTCGGTGACTTTTGAAACCAGTCGCTCCTAAAATCACGAAGACCGAAATGGCCTGGTTTGTAAACCGGAAGGTGCCCTGGACTAATCACATCTTGCAGGCTAGAGAGAATAGTATATGTCGACAGAAGGCACTCTTCTGCCAGATCGTAAACTGCAAAATTAAACACATCGTCGGGGTGCTGTTTATGACTTGGATCTTCGCCTCGGACTGTACATTGAGCTTTGTAAAACAAGTCCACGATGCTCTCATAGTCTGATTTTTCGGGGAATTGCTGCAGGTAATCTCGCTCGATACTGCGGACAAAGTCAATCGCGGTGTCCGTAGTGATAGACGCCGCAACGAGCTCTATAGTACCGTTTCGATAGCTAGCCCACAGCTGGCGAAGAAATGAACGTATATTTCTCACATCCTGAAACAGGCAGTGAGCCGCCAGATAATGCTCCTCGGGGCTGTGCACTGTTTCTGCTTCGTAGCGATGTTCGGAATCAGATTGGAACGCAGCGGCCGGTGTGATATCAGGTGCATCCAAGAACTCTTGAGATGGCTCCTGAATACTAAGGTTGCTGAATTTATTGCCGATCGGGCTAGTAGATTGCCCTTCGGGATCTACATTGACACCAACTCCCGAAATCGGCTTTGACAGGAAGTCATCAATCATATCGGATGGCATCCGAGGTTTAAGAATCTCGCGCGTGCGCTCTAGAATGCCCAGAAAGTAGGAATGGCTCTCATCCGGATCGACTCCTTGGTCAGGAGGCCCCTCAGAGTCTTTCCGTCCCCGGGACCAGATGCCATGTCGCCTTCGAAGGTCGATAGCACGATCCAGAATGGTGGCTATAGACTTGGGTACTTCTACCACAGGCTTGTTGGAGCCCACAATGTACTCAGCCAGGTCAGTGAAATCTCTGACTTTTATGATATAACTAGCTCTTGCAGGAGGGTTGCCGACAGCCTGTGGGGTTTTTGACCGGTCTCCATTCCTTTTTTCAGCGTCCTTGGCTTTCTTTCGTGCGTTGCCCTTTAGACGCGTGGGAGGCAGGGAAGGTTTAGAGGACGACGGTGTGGATGGCTCAGTCTGACAAAGAAGATCGGGAGGATAGCCGCATTGTTTTGCCTTGACCGCTAGCCACGTAGCAATATTATTGGTATCTTCCTTGTAGGTTTTCAACGACGATGGGAGGAAGCTAGGCAGCATCTTTTTTTACCGCCAAGCGCTGTGTGCAGCTCTGCCACGACGTTGTAGCCTTGTACAGTTGTACTGTAGGCCGGCTGACCCACGCTAGAGCTCAGTCGACCATGCCGATTGCTTGAAGCTAAGAGCTACGCTAACGCCTGAGCTTAATACATATGTACATTAGGTATGTATACTGTACATACTTTAGTAGGTGTCAGATTGAAGAATAATTTTGTGATTATTTGTTGATTAATAAATGATCAACAAGACATTAATTATAGATTAATTGATTCTCTGTTGAGACCGTGCCTGAAATCTCATCGATGGGATCGAAAGTAGAATGTTAGAATGTTTGAGTCAATAGAGGTAGCTATAACTAGGATACTAAGAATACAGAAGAGAGAACTTAAAGGGGAAATCTGAGGTGTGTTAATAGATTTGCTCGGGTACCGAAAGTGTTCGAATAGAGATGTCGGGGCTAGGGATTAACCATGTGCCGAATTCCCTAGGGCTTATTGACTAGGAAACCCTATTCAATCCCGACACACCCGTAACATTCTCACATCTTCAGTCTCTAGCATCTTTCACATATTCAGCATAACTTGATTCAGAATTTTGATCACTCAGTTGATTTTCATTCATGTATAATTAGTTAATTACGACGAATCAGATCGAATCAATATCAGATGAACCACATATCAATAAACGATTAATAAAGACTACATTGAATTCAAGAAATTTGTGTTCGTCGATGCTGTTATCTATGATTTTAGGTTATCAATACCTTAGCTCAGAAATGCGGAATTACCTTATGTGCATGACGGGATCATCTGACGGTCGATCGAGCTCTAGCGTTGGTCGCGCGACCTGCACTGAGGCTGCAGTCGCGATGGAAAACCGTCAGAATCTTTGGCCAACTAGCGTGCTTTCTTCAAGCAAGCAGCCGGGGGAGTGCTTTTGCTGCAGCCAATGACAGGGAGGCAGGCAGGGTTACATAATGCTCGTAACCGATTGAGGTAATGTATCACGGTATGTATGCCCGTTTTCTGATATATCAGATGGGAGTTTCGGTATTCGGTATTCCAGCGGCAGTATTTGAATTGATATCAAGACGAACTTTTACAGATCAGAACATCTTTTACTACATTTTTCAAACTGTATAATTCTATCTATTAATGAAATGCTACCGAGTATCGACGCACCTGATTCCTACTCCGAGAACGGAGAATATTTCCTAGAAGAGAGACGAACGTGATGCTCCCTACCGTGCTGCTTGAAAGAAAAAGACCATACGATTATTGCTTTTTGTACAAAAAGCACACCCTGATCCAACGACGGTCTATCCCGCGCCCCAACGCCCCACACTATCCGAACCCAATATATCCCGAACGAAATCTGTATCTACCCCTCCTTCGTCGTCTTCGCGGTCTGTACCCTCGACACATTCGTCGCAGGCCTCGACACGTTCGTCTGGACCTTCGACATCTGATCCGGAGTTGGCGTCTCCTGAACCTTCTGCTTTCTTGGCACCCTAGCAAGCCAGTAAAAGAACAAGGCCGCAAAGACGTTGAAGATGATGAATGCCCACATGATCCCAAAATTCCTCCAGCGGTTTTCATAATGGCTGCTCAACTGCGCCAGATACACATTCGTGTCGCTCGCGGCGCAAAATTCGCATTGGTTTGTTGCATTTGGGTTTGTTAGATAGCCGCCATAGGCCTGTTTGTAGGGAGCCATGTATTGGGCGCAGGTAGAGCCGGAAGAGGGGTTGAAATGGGATAACTCGATTTGAGAACAGATGACGTGAGTGTTGGCGAGGCCAACGGAGAGCATGCCGTCGACGAGGTAGGTGAAGGGGCTTATTCTGTACATGAAGATCCAGAAACGGGGGAGGGTAGCGGGGGTGGCGAGGACACTGGTGGAGAGGTTTAGTACGCGATATAAGTGAGAAGGGAAAGTGCTTACCCGCAGAAGATTAGGGTCAAGGAGAAGAGAAGCTGAGCGATATTACCAGCAGTCTCCGCGGTCTCAATACCCGCAACTACCATATCGGTGAAGGTAGAAGTGAAGATTAGAAATGCAAAGACAAGTAAGAACATCAGGCCACCGCGTTCATGGAGTTGGTTGGCTGGGATGGCATTGCGGAACATGCCAATCGGGTAATACCAACAAAAGAAAATTATGATGGCCATCAAGGTATTCCACGGCAACTCGACGATGATGTTGGATAACATGAAAACCGTCCACGAGTAAGTCTTCGCCGGTCGCTCTCGGACTTCGAACAACGAACGTTGCGTGACAAAGTGCGGCATGATTTGCTGCGTCAGGTTGCCGAAGATGGTCATCATCATAAAAATAGAGAAGAGCTGATTCTGCAGCCCTTGAAGACTGACGGCTGAATCCCAGAACGAGAACCCAATGAAAAGAGCCGAGCCGGCACACAACACAGTTTTGGAGTAGAGATAGGATGGTGTTCGCCAGTATTGTTGAAAGACTCGTTGAGTGACCGCGAGAATCTGAATGCTGAAAGGTTCGGCAAATTCCCGCAATGCTGTCGGGTCTTTGTCAACGGGCTCTTTCGAGAGCGCAACCTTCATCTCGGCAAGTGTGGTCCTAATGTCTTGCTTTTCGGGCGAATCGCGCCATTCCTGAGGCCAATCTGTTGTATTCTGGGATCCCGGGGCAGCGCCAATGACGTCCAACATCCATTCAGCAGGATTTTCTTCCTCACCACAAATTCTCGAACCGTTTCTTTCAAAGTAATTTGTCAGAACTCTCGAATTCTCTCCAATGTCACCAAAGTAGACTGTACGCCCGCCACTTGCTAAAAATAGCAAGCGGTCGAAGGACTGGAAAAGTATCGCAGAAGGCTGATGAATAGTGCAGAGGATGGCTTGACCATTATTGGCTAGTTTTCTGAGCAGATTACAGATAGACCAAGCAGTCTGGCTGTCGAGACCCGAAGTTGGTTCATCAAGGAAGAGCAGGAGTGCCGGCTTAGCAGCAAGTTCAACCCCAATCGTCAGACGTTTGCGTTGCTCAACATTCAGGCCTTCCCCGGGAACTCCGACGACTGCGTCAGCATAAGCTTCCATCTCGAGCACCTTGACAACCTCATCGACATACGCCAGCTTCTCTTTTCTGGGGGTGGTTTTAGGTTGTCGCAGCAGTGCACTGAAATTTAGGGCCTCGCGTACTGTTGATGTTGAGAGATGTAGATCCTGCTGCTGAACATAGCCCGTCTTGCGCTGAAATCCGCTATCTCGTTGGCGTCCGTTGACTAACATCTTGCCTGTCACTACACCCATCGTGACACGACTGGCAAGTACATCCAGTAAAGTAGTTTTACCAGCCCCAGAAGCACCCATCAAAGCAGTCAAAGTGCCAGGCTTAACCCAACCATCTACATCGTCGAGCAGCCTCCGCGTTCCACCCTTGACCTTGATGTCATAATTCACACTATCCCAATGAAAGATAGCAGTCTGCTTTTGTATGCTTGGAGGAACCTCTCTGCCGGATACGGTTTTCTCGGCGGTCGCCCCTTGAGCGGTCTGGCGGTCGTTCATTTGTTCTTCTTCGTCATTTTTCTTCGCTAGAGCCGGTACCTGGCCTCGAGGGAAGACCAAAACCTCACCTTTCGACCGCTGAGCGGAGATGAATTCTGTGGCAAAGAGGTAGGTGCCACAAAGAAAGAACGTCAACGCAACAATGACACCAAGATTTCTCCACAGATGCGAGTGAACATACTGAAAACTTTTGAGGAGATACGCGTCACCCTCCACGTAGCTCACTCCCGCCACGGCGCCAACAGTCGAGCAGACATGTTGATCCGAAGCGACGTCGGTGTAACCTGGTCCTGTAGGCACAAACGTTGAGCAAGGAAATCGACGATTGTGAAATTCGTTGATCATGATGCTTTCGAAAGCATATGCGACAGGGTCGATGTAATTAATCCAACGAAACCAAGGGTGCATATCACCTATCGGAACCGTGAAACCTGTGTAGATAATCAGAGCCAGAATTAGAACTGCTGCAGGGGCTAAAGCCTGTGATAGAGTGCGGGAGGTAGCGGCGAGGGTGCGGAAGAACATGGACATTGCCAAGACGCAGGCAAACGAGAAGAGATAGAAGGTGAAAAATGCTGATGGTGTCCTTCGCAGATTTGTCATGAAGTATAGGGCCAGGTTGAATAAGAGCGAGGTAGTAAGTTTGTTTGGCAAATCGCAGATCATGGAAGCTATTGCCTCAGAGAACGGATGATAGAATGCGTATTTCGCTTGTTTCTCAACAATGGGACGTTGGGCATAAAGTGTTAAGATCTAGGTGGACATGTTAAAATGTGAAATGCATGGTAAGAAGGGTTCCTGTACTAACCTCGAGGGAGCTGCTGAACGCGTTTAGCAGGATTGCAAAGAAGAGCAATGCGCCCCGGCTGTAGAAGGTACCGGTATTAGTTGGAAGGTTGTAGAATACACTGCCAATGATCAAAGCCATGACACTATTGCCGATTATTCCTGACAAGGCGAGACTCATGTCTCCACGCAACCTTTGAAATCCACGCTCCATGCAAAGGCCAACCTGCATCGGCACAGAAATTGTATAGGGAGATTTGGTGCTTCTGGGAAGAAGGTCAGTTACTGTTTGCTAGATTCAAAGATGCTGATTAATTTACTGTCTTTTCGCTTGCTGTGCTTGCCGAGAATGCTTGAATTTGGTTAAATTCTCACCTCCAACCGGGAATTCGTGCTCAAACTGGTCGATCTCTTGAAGCAGTACGGATCGAGCCTCACTTTTCTGCCAGACCACAGCAAATTCATCCGGCGTTCGTGGAACACGGCCTTCAAACCCCTCTCGTACAATTCGTTCCACCGAATTAGTCAAAGATGTAAGAAAATCTCCAGTGGTAGCACGTTCGGTGCAATAGAATCCCAGGTTGACGAAGTAAGCTTTAGCTGCACCGATGGGACCGAAGTAGATTTGGCGACCTTCGTATAAGACAACAACCTTGTCAAAGATGTCAAATATGGACTGAGAAGCTTGGTATATAGCTACCGCAGCAGTTGCACCTGACAAACTCGTGGATAACCTTAGAGTCTTGACAAACTCCAATGCAGTCGCGCTGTCCAAACCACGTGTACTGTTGTCCCAACACTGTAGCGGACTTCCACCCAAGGCTGCCTCTGCAATACTGACACGCTTCCGTTCACCGCCGGACACACCTCGCACAAAATCGTTGCCAACTTTTGTGTGATACGTATGCGACAGACCGAAGACTGCCATGATAACATCGGTCATGTGCTTGGCATACTGTTTACGAGTCACTCCAGGGATTCGATTCCTTGGAGCTCTAGCCTGAGCTGCAAAGTTCAGGGTTTGTCCGACGGTCAGTTGGGGAAAGTGAACATCGACTTCGGCTTGATACATGCACTCTCCTCGGAAGTCCTTGTGCATAGTTTTCATGGGTATGCCTTGGTAGTTGATATCCGACTTTTCATCGATGTAAAAACCGTGCGTCTCTCCAGCTATCGTCTTCAGTAGCGTTGAACATCCAGATCCAGGCCTTCCGAGCACCACAAGCATTTCCCCACTTTTGACTAACCCCTCGAAATCCCGCAAGATCTGTATCTTCGTTTGCCCTCTCCCAGTTATTCGGTTGAAGATACCAGCAACTTCCAAGGGAGCATTACCGAAGGTTTTCTGGTAGTCGGTCAGAGTGCCGAAGCCATGGACATTGAGATTCTTGTAAGAAACTCCAGCTATTCGCTCCGGATATCTTTCGGGGTCTCGCGATTGCAAGCCCATCAATGTTTTCATCCATGTTTCAGGCCTGAACTGGCCTGACAACGGATCCAGCGCCGGGTCGTTGGTGCCAAGAAACGGATTTGAGTAGCCTCCACCGGCAGTTTTGACAGAGTTCTGGGTGATCTGGCGCGCGAGCTTCGTAACTTCTTGATCCCCATTTCCCTTCTTGAGGTCACCGCTGGATGTGTCGGTAATTGATGAATCCGATTTTTCGCCAGTATGCTGACGGTCACGGCTCGAGAACTTTTCGAGCGCATTTTCAACACCTTGAATGACACCCTCCGCTTGGGGGATTGCACCCCACGGCCCGGTCGAAGCCATTCAGTCTAATTATCAAAGGAATAAGGGCCAATTGTAATGAGCGCGAGCAAAGAAAGCCTTCGTGAATTACACATGAAGATCCAAGGCCATAATATAATGAGAGTTGAGAAGATTCGAATGAGCTGACAACAGCAACAGGCAGCAGTTGAATCGATATTAACTGACTGTCATCCACCACCGGCAAACATTTGTCCCACGCTCCGGGATGACTTCGCGTAAAGATGCCGTAGTCAGTGGAAATGGTCGCCAAGATCGACTCTCCTCCAATCGATGTGATTCTTACTGTCGGTTGCTGCGTCCAGGTTGATCCGGATGACTGTGAATATGCAGAAATATGCAGTCATCAACTCATCATGCGCAGTGACTCCTTCGTATCGTAGTATCTTAGAGCTGACCGGACTTGGGCGTTGCCGGAAAAGGCGTGCATAAAAGGGTTTGCCTAACTGTTTCCGGGAAAGTGAATTTAGAGCCCGGAAGAACCGTTTCCGCTCCCCGTTCCGGACTCCGAGTCGGCGGAGAACGGAGATATTCCGGGGCCATTACTCCGGAGACATTGTTGCTCAGGAAGTATCATATATTCAGGGGCAATAATGCAGGTCCACACTCGTCAATGTGTTTTCATGGGTATCTTGAATCAATAGTACTAGATAGACCCCACGTGAAAGTGGCCAAGAATATGCACAACCAAAGTCATTTCGCCATCCATCTAATGCCCATTAACCTGCAGTCCTTGGTCTCGGTACCGCTCATATTCCCTTCGCTTTTCCTCTTTTCACATTAAAAATCCGTTTCAGTCTCTTCAATTTCGCCCATCTCTCTTTGTCTTTCTCATCTCTGCTGGCTTTCTCCTCAGGTCCCGCAAATGAGCTTGCAACACTGGCCACTTCGCTTGCTGCGCCGTCTTGATCGGGTATTGGAGAACGCTCGCTTTCCGTCGTTGAATCTTGCGCATTCATTAGTACACGGAGTAAGGTCTCCCAGCCGGCCAGCCCCTGCGTCGAGGATGTCGATCTTCGAAGGGCGGCGCTTCCACTTTGGGATATGCCATTGACCCATGGACAGTAGTCGCGATGCTCACCAATGACGTCGAGACGAGTCATGGAGGCTGAGTCAGGGGTTGAACCATCCGAAGGAGCCGAAGGGCTCTTGAATAACCAAAGGCCCAGTCGTCGGAAACACGCGGTACAAGTCGCTAGGCCGGAAATGTGATTTGGTTCTGCTTGCCAACCAAAAAGAGCCAAGGTGAGTGCTTCCAGATTAAAGGGTTTCGGGTCTGACGAAGGCGGTGGAGCATCGGTGGACGGAGTCTCAGGTCTGGTCTGAACTATGCGGGGAGCGTTATGGGCAATCTTATTCACATCAAACGAGGATGGCGTGGAAAGTCTGCTGGGTAGTTCGGAAGCCATCTCAACAAGAGATTCATAGCGTATGCGTAGGCTGTCCAAAGCCATGGTTTGGTGGGCGAGTGGTAGTCGGTGAATTGCATCTACACAGGCCGTATTAGCAAGACCGACTCCACGCTTCGAGACATGCACTCTTACCATCACAGCCTCTTCTACGCCATAGACAGCCTCCATCGTGTTCGGTAACAATCATCTCAGCATACTTGTCGACCAATTGGTCTCGTGCACTTTCACGCCAGTCCTCGCTGATGTCCTCCCCTAACGCCTCACCGTCCTGATCCTGTGCTTCCGTAGTAGCCTGGTCTCTTTCATTCCGCTCTTCCCGGTCTCCTTCCAGCTTAATGACCACCTCCCTCCCACAGCCACCTACACACCCCACCCTTTCTTTCCCAACACATGTCCAACCGCGTTTAGCCCATTGTACTTCATTGATCTTCTCAGGCTTTCCCATCCACTTGTCCACATGTCGAAAGGTCGCCAGACGCTCTAAAAATTGACCTCGATCCCACGGCGCGAAGTTGGGAGCTTTGCGCTCCTTGTTCATGCCTGAAGGGCTCAGCTGTCGCAGTGACGGCCGAACGCTTGGGTTTCGTGACGCGGCTGAGTTTGTAGAGGATGCAGAGGCTGAGGTAGGTCGCGAAATGCGACGCTTTTTAGAAGCCGATTCAAGCGTGGTAAAAAGTGTTGTGGTGGAGGCATTGTTTCGATCATCCTGAGCCACTAGGGATGTGCTGGAGGCGTTGGAAATGGAATCAAGTATCTTGTTAAACTTGCGTTTCGTAGTAGTCAGCGCAAATGGCATGTTCAGATGGTTGTAGATAGTGGATGTTTGCTAGAGAGGAGAGGATGTCAAAGGGAAAGTTGTGGTGGGAAGCTTTGACGGTTTGTCAATACCCCTCGCTTGGAACTTCCGTGACAGTCTCAAGGCTCGCCTAAACATACCTAGCGCAGTAGCTGCAACTTACCAGTCGCAACCTTTCTCAACCTTAAGTTTGATAATCTCGGTGTCTGACACCTTCAAGGTAGAATTTGACCGTCGGAACTGTATCGAATGTGTTTATGAATGGTACCAAGTGATAGATACAGGTTTTCGACAAATAGAAAGCTTTTCTTTTTCGTTTCCCTGGCAGTCCTGGCACTGTCTTCACTCCCACTTTTTGCTTCTCGCCTCACTTTATTTTCTCGCCATTTCAGATATTCTCCATCCTTTAAACAATTTTCAATAGCATCCAAGATGTCTTATCAGAAAGAGCTCCGCATCGCCGAACTTGCTGTCCAACGCGCCACCCTCCTCACCCAGCGCGTCTTTCACGAGAAAGCCAAAGGCACCCTCTCCAAAGATGATAAATCTCCCGTCACAATCGGTGATTTTGGAGCACAAGCACTAATCATCCATGCAATCCGTCACAATTTCCCCAAAGATGAGATTGTCGGAGAGGAAGAAGCTAGTACGCTACGGGAAAACCAGCCCCTTACTGAGCAGATCTGGGATCTTGTGAAAGGGGCAAGGCTAGAGGATCAGGAGGCTGAAAAGGAATTGGGAGGGCCAGTGGAGAGCATGAAGCAAATGCTGCAGGCGATTGACGCGGGGAACAGCGCCGGTGGCGCAAAGGGGAGGATATGGGCTTTAGATCCGATTGATGGAACGAAAGGATTCCTGCGCGGTGGGCAATATGCTGTTTGTCTTGCTCTCATTGAGAATGGAGACGTCAAGGTCGGAGTATTGGGCTGCCCTAATCTACCGGTCGACAACTCCGCACCACTGTCTGCAGACGTCGGAGGCACTGGACGAGGAGTCTTATTCGGAGCTGTCTCAGGCTCTGGCGCAATAAGTCGACCCCTCGGGCAAGGCGCGCTCCAGAAGAGCCAACCAATCCACATGAAGGAGGTCACTGATATCACTCATGCTACATTCTGCGAAAGCGTCGAAGCCGGGCATTCCTCCCATGGCGACCAAGCAGCTATTGCAAAGAAACTCGGCATCACAAGCGAGAGCGTAAGGATGGATTCGCAAGCAAAATATGGCTCGATCGCACGGGGCGCTGGGGATTTGTATTTGAGATTGCCGGTGAGCGCGACGTATCAGGAGAAGATCTGGGATCATGCGGCGGGTGATTTGATTGTTAGGGAGGCTGGAGGCGAGGTCACGGATGCGGAAGGGAAGAGGCTGGATTTTGGGAAGGGGAGGACGCTGAGGGATAATAAGGGGGTGGTCGCTGCGCCGAGAGGTGTACATGCGCAAGTTTTGGACGTAGTGAAGAGTGTGTTGAGCTCCAAGTAGAATATGAACCTTACATCAGTGTATTTCGAATGCAGCCCATCAGTAAGACAGCCAGTGATACTATGAATGTTGAGGTGAATTGGTGGATTTGCTTTTTCCCATCCGCAAAACTATTTCCTCGGATCCATTACATCCGTACGTTCACTACTAATTTTCGAGACTTTGAGATGACGAAGTAAGGCACACGGCCACCATTGACTTTGAACACTCGGACAGCGTGTCCACGAGACGGCCAGAATGGTTGACATGGGGTTGCTTCGGTGGGATGACTGCACTATACGATTCGATCTTACTCATATTATCCCTCACGCTTTGTTGGTGTATAGAAGTAAAGACACCCCGATGCTTTCGTAAACGCGAGGATAATAATCCATAATCACTTTATTTTCTTCGCCTTTAGCTTGATGGTCTCGTCGTTGACGAATATACCCTTCCCCTTGTACGGTTCCGGCTTCCTCCACATCCTTATCTTCGCTGCAAATTGATTCACCACCTCTTTCTCAACACCTTCCAATAATAAACGCGTCGGCTGTGGCGTACTAGCTTTCATGCCAAGTGGAACCCCAAGTTCGATTGGGTGTGAGTATCCGACCTTTAAAGAGACGAATTGCTGGCCTGGGTATTCCGGCTTGACGGTCGCAGCTGTTGGTTCTACCGTGGCACGATAACCTACTCCTATCAATCTTAGGATAGCGGTATGGCCCTCTGATACTCCTAAGATATGGTTATGAAGGTATGCGCGAGTTGTCCCTACGATACTCAGAAGCTAATTTCCAGGAGGGAGGCCACTGGACCTACCCCACATCTCACGCTGCTTGCGTAATCCTTTATTTTCGACCTCCAAGCTAGCTTTCCTGCTCTCCTGGTTGTGCGTGAAGCTCATGTATGGGGGTAGCTTCAGGGACATCTTGCCTTGTGCAAGGTTAGTAGCTTCTAGAGGCCGAGAAAAGGTAATATACCAAGGGGGCCCTCTATCTCGAGTATTTTCGGGGGCTCTACCCTAGTAATTATCTTCTTCCGTTTCACAGGAGGCTCGAGAAGCCGAAGGTTAACTTCAGAAGGGAGCGACAGGGGCTCCGAGCCTACTCGAGATGCGCATCGCGAGGAGCTGGAAAAGGGCTGTGGCGTCGAGGAGGATATGGCGGGAATAAGAAAGTCTGGTAATGAAATGACTGGTCGCTGCGATAACTTAAAGAGGCACGCGCGGCTTCTCGTCGCAGCCATGCTTGTGCTGTGGGATTCTGTTGCTCTCGAAGGTCCCTCGGAAGAAAGATTGATGCCAAGACCCGCTAGAATAAGTCACGTGCTCCCGCGTTGCCAATCGCGATCTCCCCATGTCATTTTCCTTCATCTTCTCCATGCATCAAAAGACATCCAGACATCAAGAAGAACAGGGCCTTTCCTGTGGCGTCTCAAAGCTACTCACTGCTAAGATACTTATTCGAAAGACTACAGAAGGTTGGGTACCATCTTGCTTTCCACTCTTCTTTGGCGTTCACCTGTACAGAGGCAAACTCCAACTTGACTGTGACTGTGGCCGTCACCATCCAGATATGAATGAATCAATCTAACCCAGCCCTAAGGAAGAGAAAGAGGGGTATATCTTTATCCCTCACTTGTCTGTTTCTTCTTACATCCACCAAACTCACCGTTCCATATGACAGTACAGCCGAATCTGCAATGCACCTGTACATCTTAAGGCCATTCCACTGTTCTTGACTACTGGTCCAGTCTATTCGGACTACCAACTGTTGTTTCGTTTGTTCCAACTGCTTCGCATTGTTGTAGGCCATCGTTGTTATGATGGCGTTGATTTTCATCATCTTGGCCACGTTGGCAATTGAGGCATTGGCCCTCAAATTTCCGTCACTTGTAAAAGAGGCCTCGGAAGACAGCACTGTTACAGACCTTACAGCTTTAGTAATGCCATCACCAATCGAAAACTCTGGCATCTACTCGGACGCTCTTCAGATCCTCAACTCGATGCAAGCGTCGCCGTCCTGCCATCGGCTCGCTGCATCAAAGCTTCTGAATTCATGTCAATCAATTGAAGGAGCCCCATCTAATACAGAGCCGTCCCTCGACGATATAAAGTCGATTTACGCCGCTCAGCTTGCCATGTGCGAGATCACCAGTGCAGGATCCACAACTCCGCAGCAATGCAAACCATTGACGCCAGGGCATGAAACGAGAGGTCGACGAGGGTTTTCTGGGATAGCAAGCGGAGGAAACCATAGACCTGATGAAATCGCGGTCAAGAAGCAGCTGAGCCAATGTTTACAGGCTCTGGAGTCTAGACCGCAGTGGTGGACAAGTTACAGTAACAGCAGACAGAATGCGGTGGTCATGTGTCGCGCGGCGCGAGTTGAGATTGAGAAAGGTATGTGCGCTAAGTCCTTTGATAGTCCGGTCTGACGCCTGGGTAGATGATCTCATCAGGCTACATAAATCCATGGTTGAGACAAACTCAGATGTCAACTCAGCATTATCGAAGGCCTTGGCAGAAGCTAACGCTCAATTGCTGGAGCAGCGAGACTTTGCGGTCGCGATCGATAGTTTCCAGAAACAGCTGCTACTGGACCTTGAGGCCTCAGGTGCAGAGGCACAATCGTTTTTCCAGAAGCTAATGGAGAGCATGAACGTAGCGGCGCAAAATCTGTTGAGCCAGTTTTTCCGGGTAACAAAGGAAGCCGAGATGGCGGTAGCAGAGCTGAGTGAAGTGAGTTCAGTCCAAACTTAAATTCATCCAACTTCACTGACAGATCAAAGAACGTGCAACAATCCAATGCCGAAGCCATTGACCTTCAGAAGAACATTGGTAGGGTTTTTCAGCAGGTTGCTCAAGGAAGCTCAGAACTGGCTGCCATACAATCAACGCAATGGGACCTCAACCGCGGTCTTGCAACAGAACTGCAGAGCTCATTGGAAAGCATGAGAGAAGATCAAGTGCAATCGCTTCTGGGGGCTTTCGGAGTAATTCACACTCAACTTGTAAGTACGGAAGTTCCAATCAGTGAGTGAGCACTAGTTAACCCAAGCTAGCAAATGTCGAATGAGCTGGTTTCGCGGATGTATTTCCGGCAGGATGAATTAGATCAGGTGAATGTCACCGCTTTAGTGAATTCGCGGGATGCTGAAATCCTTCCAGCGTCTAGTCAGCCTCGACAAGTCATTTGCTGGACTCGAAACCAAAGCGCAAGCATTCCGTGCGGCTCAGACTCTTCAGGCCGAAACACAGACCAGATTTCATGATCAGATGCAAGTCGAGATGCATGTTACACGCGGTCTACTTTCCGATGTGACCTCAAGCGCCGCAAACCTTCAAGCAGCTGTTGACAACACATCAGTGAAGATCGCTCAGATGGCCACGCTGGGAGGATTACCTGCTACAGTGGTACAATGGAGTTGGCTCGTCTTGGTCGTTTTCATAATGTATCAGCTCAGTCCAAGGATTGCTGGGTATATGACGGCCGTCGTTGGTAAGCTTCATCCAACTACTTTCATTTCAACAATACTATAAGTACATTTATATCTACTATCACGCCGTGATCGGCCATTACCTAGCTATATTCCAGGCTGATCTTACATCTTATAGGGACGTTCTTCCTGTACTCCGTCTCTGGCACCCTTTCACCGTTCAAGAGCATTCCCTCAGACACAGTTCTTATTCACCATGCCTCCGGCTACCAAATCCAAGTAATAGCATTGGTGAAAGCTGCCACGTTTCTCGGTATTTTAGTAGCTATAGGCATCATCTACAGTATACGCTCACGCCTTAGCAAAATCACAGACCCTCCCTTTGACGTCTCCTTGGATCTGCCATTCCTAGGTATGCGAGCCCCAGGCCGGAGATTCCGAGCATGGCAATTCTAGACCGCCCTAGGACCGCAAACAGGTTATTGCGGGACCTTGAACGCATTGATCCCAGCATGGGGACTTATACATATGAACATACCGCCATTTAACGACATCTCTACTTGACATCCGAATCGGTTGCATACATACTATTTGTTTTCGAGAATTCGCTAACGCTTTACGACCTCTTTACGCAACATCTTTTCAGCTACGTTGCTTTTTGGCCATCTATCAACAGAAGGCCCCCTCTCTAGACGTATCGATACTGTCAAGCACTCGACCCTTTTTAGAACGTTAGCAACATCTGCAGCTTGGAATGTATGCCGTGGAAAGTCTAGATGCTGATGCTGTCACGTTATCAGGATCGCCAAGACTTTAGACATCTGGATCTGGATGTTAGAGATGTGAAGATCGAGGAATGCGTAAATGATAGCTGTGGTTGTATTTGCTTTTGCTTTTACTACTGCGATTTGTGAATAGCGCAGATCTTATGCTTGTATTTATAGCTTACCAACTATTGAAATAAAGCGGTCTGCAATGTGGTTGAGTGCTGTGATGTTCAAATGATGATGTGATAAAGCAACGGAAGACTCATAGTTCGTGCATATTTGCTTTGCCCGCCTGCACAAATGCCCAGTAGTGAGGAATTCTTCCTCCAGTCTCAAGATTCAGCAGGGCTACAATGCAATTACTCTAATATATGTAAGATCAATCTCAAGGGCGTAATCACTCGTGACACAACCTACAGACAGGCCCCCAAAAACCTCACCATCCCAAACAACCCAAAACCAACCCCCCCTTTAACCCCTCAACGCCTCAATATCAACAACCTCCTTGACCGCCTCCGTCGTCAGCACAAACGGATGCTCCTCTTGCACACACACGCTATCCTCGATCCTAATCCCCATCCCTCGGAAATGCTCCGGGAAGCGCGCATCATTGGGTACATAGACGCCCGGCTCCACCGTAACGCACATGCCCTCCCTCAGCGGCTGCTTCCGTGACATGCCGGGCGTGTCATGCACGTCCATTCCTATGTAGTGGCTCAGGTGGTGCGGGAACAGAATTTCCATTGCGTTGCCGGACATGTCGAAGCCCAGCTGCGCTAGCTGGTCTTTCAGGCTCGTTTCGGCAATGGTGTGCAGCTTGTCGAGGGAGAGATTTGAGGAGGCGCAGCAGAGGGAGATGCATGTGCGTTGGGTGGTTAGGACGGCGGTGTAGAGGTCGCGTTGGGCGGGGGTGAAGCGGGGGGAGGTGGGGAAGGTACGGGTAATGTCGGTGATGTAGTTGCCGTGTTGGGCGCCGGCGTCGACGAGGATAAGGGATTTTCGGGGGAGGGTGGCGTCATTGCGGACGTAGTGGATCATTCTCGCGTTCTGTGTATTATGTTAGTGCTGTATTCAATAGGCGAGGGTTGAGCAAGTAGTACTTCACCGCCAGCTACAACGGGTATGTAGGCTGATGCTTCGCAGCCTTGAGCCTTGAATCTGTAGTCTAGAAATGCTGCTAGGTCCTTCTCGTGTGTCCATGCATGCCTCATTGCCTCCGTAAACACTCTTCCGGAGATCTGCCCAGCTTTGCGCATATTGGCAACCTCAGCATCGCTCTTCAAGACTCGGAGGTCGTTGATAATAGGCTTCAGAGGCTGGACTTTGCTAGACTCGAGGATCTCAGCAAAACCCTCGGATTTCGGCGATGGACTGGAGAAAAAGCGAGAGAATGCAGATTCCGCTATTGGTCTTGGGGCGAGGTCGGTATAGACTTCGGATGCTGCAGATACAATCGGCGATAAAAGGGTTTGAGCATTCTTGATATCACCCGCCTGTAGTCCTCTCAGCTTCCGTTGAGACGCTATAGGGAGAGTTTGCTCACCTCATCCGCATTGAACACGTCTACAGCTGCTTGCAGGCCGGACCTTGCTCCGTCCCATTGCTCCGCTTTTGGGTCCTTCGGTCGTACGAATAAGTGAAACTCATGGTCGTTGTCTTCCACCGCCTTCCCTGGTTCTAGTAAATCCCATGCCGAAAACCTGATGTAGTTCGATCCGGCCTACCTATCACTGCTACTGCCTGCGGTTCGTTGAAACCTGTTAATCTCAGCATTGCAGCCTCTTTCATTATAGAAGCTCCATACCCGTAAGATAGAAGAAGTTCGAGTCTTGGTGAAACTCATAGAACACCGTGCCAGATCGGTATTTGACATCGGAGGCAGCTACGACAGCAACGGCATTTTTGGGGAGTTTGGCAGCTAGCTTCGAGCGGCGTTGGGCATACTCGATAGCTGTGATTCCCGGCGTGACTGGTTGAGGTCGTTAGATGAATGCTTTCGGGATTGCAGACTGCTACTCACGTTCACCAGCTCTCAGTAAGTGTGGATGGGTCTCGTGGACAGGTTGGCCGAATTGGAGCTCAGTAGCCGAGACGGAGGTGTAGAAGCGACATTGGAAAGTTGATGTGCTTGTAAGTCGATCAGACGGAATCGCGAATGGTCTAGTAGGGGATGCTGATGGGCATGAACGCTGGTATAAAGCGTGCAGGCATCGTTTCATGGTTACAGAGGAGAGTTCTCCAATTGGGCCGATGGCCGAGCACTTGGCAACCACTTTCTTCCGCCGTCATGTTGACTCTTTCGGGGAGCATCTCAACTCACCAATGTCCACAATGCATCTATGGCGTCTAACAATGCGATTGGTGTAAGCGAAGGATTGAGCAATGCCTGTACAACCAATTGCCGATGACGCTCCTCCGTGGCGGAGTAAAGCGTGTCCAGTCGAACTTCAACTTCCAGGCGACAGTCCTGCAGAATCATAGATTCTTTACCACAATGTCTTCATCTACGATACCCCCAGGCGACCTCGAGTCCTTCTCGTCACATCTCAAGTCTTCGCACCGCATCCTAGCTTTACTGGGTGCTGGCCTGTCCGCCGCATCGGGTCTCCCCACTTTTCGGGGCGCAGGTGGTTTGTGGAGAAGTCACGATGCCATGTCCCTCGCGACACCCGAAGCGTTTGACATGGATCCAGGGCTAGTGTGGCAGTTTTACAGCTACAGGAGACATATGGCGTTGCAGGCCTTGCCGAATCCAGCACATTATGCTCTGGCGGAGTTAGCAAGACGCAAAGAGGATTTCGTCACGTTGAGTCAGAACGTTGATGGTATTCATGCGTCCAAAGTTTGTTTCTATAGTACTAAAGCTTTTCTTCAGGGCTTAGCCAACGAGCAGGACACCCAGCGGCCCTGCTCCACCTCTTGCACGGCTCCCTCTTCGATGTAAAATGTACATCTTTCCACTGCACTCATGTCGAGCAGAACTTCACCGATCCAATAGTACCGGCACTAGCAATACCAAAAGAAGGCTCCCAACCGTACCCTTCGAGTAGTGACAAAACTGGAGCAGAGGCCACAAGCGCTCTGTATGGCTCGATGAAGGAAGCAAATGCCGAACGCAAAGCCTTGAGGGACTTGGATATCTCAGACGATCGCGTTGAAATCCCTCAAATTCCCGCTGAAGAATTGCCCCAGTGTCCACAATGTGGTGTAGGGCTTCTTCGACCAGGAGTAGTCTGGTTCGGCGAGCCGCTCCCCGAGAAGACTATGATTGCGGTCGATGCCTGGATGCGGAAACCCGAGAAAATCGATTTGATACTTGTTATTGGCACAAGCGCCCGCGTGTATCCTGCCGCTGGCTACATTGACGAAGCCAGGGCCAAAGGAGCGAGGGTTGCCGTGGTTAACACAGACAAGGCGGATACTGGGAAGAATGGGTTGAGAAAGCAAGATTGGTTCTTCCAGGGTGACGCTGGCTCCACTGTCCCAGAGATCTTGAAGGCAGTCATTGGTGACATATCAGATACGAAGACAGAGCAGTCGACAGCGACTGCAACAGCTTGAGCTTTCCAGTCAGAACCTCCCCTTACCACGGTTGAACATGACTGGATGTCGTAGATATGACTTTTACGGTTGAGATGAAAAGATGCTTGTGTTGATCAACCGTCCTGAATTGCATTGCATTGCTGTTTGACATGTGCATGCAAACGTACTATCTGTCCCACACACTCACCTTGTATCTTAGTGCACGAACACCTCGGCATTGCACTTTGACGGAAGTCTACGGAAAGATCCTTCTGTATCCGCAAACCCTTACCCTAAGACCGAACTGCAATCCCGTGTGCTCGCTAAATCATCCAATAAGTGTCCAGTGACCATGTGAGGCTCGTCGGACCTTCGCCCAAACAGTTCTTCCGTGACCCATCAGCCCGTTACCCCGCGTCCGCGTAAATGTGGGCACCCCCTGGTCTCCCGCTGAGGGCCAGAGCTCTATCAACCAACTTTCCGAGATCTCGACGACTAAATTCATACTCAAATCATGACAGCACAGACTCAAGGCATTTTTCGAATTCCTTAATCACTTTTGCTAGAATTCGGTATGTTCTATTCTTTCCCCTTCCTCCAGGCTTCGTCACAGGTGTCTTTGCATCTGAAACATAGCCTATCAATTATGCGGCTTTAAACGACGGATCTTGCTCCGTCGTAGGGCCTTACGGGCGAACCCGGGACGCATTGCAGGCCAGGCTGACAAGGATCCACAGCAAACCATTGCCATATATATCTTTCATGATGCCCTCGACCACGGCCAACCAGAAACCTCCTACAGCAAAGATGAATACGAGCAGCGTGAACAGAACCAACCTCCACCCCAGTGGTGTAGAGTACGTCCTCAATTGCTGCTGTGCAACCGCCAATGTTCCTGGGCTTGCCAAGGTTATCATGAAGCATGTGATTGCTAACTGACATCCGTTGCATAGGCCACAGCGAGAGCATACTGAATTGGAAGAAGAGCTCTACGAAGTTGCACACATTGACTATGACCGCGTCGCTATTGTAAGTGATTCCCCTTCCCCTTCCGCTGTGCTTGTGATTTATCGCTAAGCCTTTTGCAGATTGCCAATCCCTCGGTTGCGGCCCTGTATGAAGATGCCCTCGTCTACGAGACCGGTTCCGCTATTACATCGAACGGAGCATTAACCGCATTTTCTGGAGCAAAAACCGGTCGTTCACCACTTGACAAGCGTATCGTCAAAGAGCCCAGTTCCGAGAAGGACGTCTGGTGGGGGCCTGTAAACAAATCGATGGATCCCCAGGTTAGTGCTATATTGCCGCTTGTGTGCTGCTGCTGTTCAGTTGATAAGACCGAGGGCACGGGGGAACGGCATGTGCTTCGGACTGAAGTTTACAATCTTAGCGTTCTCTTCTATCTTAGCCCTCAGCCCCCTACCCCGCAGTCACGTGCCTCCCCACATTTCGGCTAACTCTCTCGGTTAGGTTTGGAAAATCAACAGAGAGCGTGCGGTGGACTACCTCAATACACGAAAGAGAATCTATGTTGTGGACGGGTATGCAGGATGGGACGAAAAGTACAGAATCAATGTCCGCGTTGTCTGTGCTCGAGCCTACCATGCCCTCTTCATGCGCAACATGCTTATCCGCCCAACGAGAGAAGAGCTCAAGACTTTCCACCCTGACTATACCATCTACAATGCCGGCTCTTTCCCAGCTAATCGCTTTACGACCGGGATGACCTCGGCCACGTCCGTTGCCATCAATTTCGCTGACAAGGAAATGGTAATCCTGGGCACTGAGTATGCTGGAGAGATGAAGAAAGGGATCTTTACAGTATTGTTTTACGAAATGCCCGTGAAGCATAACGTCTTGACACTTCATTCATCTGCCAACGAAGGCCAAAACGGCGATGTAACAGTCTTCTTCGGACTTTCTGGCACCGGGAAAACTACACTCTCTGCTGACCCTAATCGTGCGCTCATTGGCGACGATGAGCATTGCTGGAGTGATCGTGGAGTGTTCAATATTGAAGGCGGCGTAAGTCCTGAGATTCTCGTGTTGTATGATGACTGGCTAAGCGCGTGTTAGTGCTACGCAAAGTGCATTGGGCTGTCAGCGGAAAAGGAACCCGACATCTACAACGCCATCACTTTCGGCGCTATTCTAGAAAACGTCGTTTTTGATCCGGTAACAAGATCCGTTGACTATGATGACACCACCCTAACAGAGAACACCCGTTGGTATGTTATTCGTTCCTCTCCTGGGCCCTGTCCTTCCTGCTAAAATCCTCCCAGTGCATATCCAATCGAGCATATCAAGAATGCCAAGATTCCTTGCTTATCTACCAGTCATCCGTCAAACATAATCTTGCTTACCTGCGATGCTCGAGGCGTCCTCCCTCCTATCTCCAAGCTGACAAACGAACAAACTATGTTCCATTTCATCTCGGGGTACACCTCGAAAATGGCAGGTACTGAAGACGGTGTCACCGAGCCCCAAGCTACTTTTTCGTCCTGCTTTGCGCAGCCTTTCCTGGCACTTCATCCCATGCGCTATGCTAAGATGTTGGCCGACAAGATCTCTCACCACAAGACTAATGCATGGCTTCTCAATACTGGCTGGGTTGGTGCCGGTGCGACTAATGGAGGCACTCGATGCCCGTAAGTGTCGATTACCTTCCTTGTTCAAAATCTCTGGCTTAAATATCGCAGATTAAAATACACTCGAGCAATCCTGGATGCTATCCACTCCGGCGAACTCGCAAAGGCAGAGTATGAAATCTACGAGACGTTCAATCTAAACGTACCAAAGACCTGTCCCGGAGTACCGGATGAACTACTCAACCCTGCAAAGTCATGGCATGGGCAAGCCGACTTCAAGGAGGAAGTCACAAAGCTCGGTGGTCTTTTTGTAGAGAATTTCAAGAAATATTCCGACGAAGCTACTCCGGAAGTTATCAAAGCTGGTAAGTAGAGCCGAGTCTAGGTAGTAGCAAGCATTAGGCTAACCCAAGTCTCAGGACCTCAAGTTTGAGTGCAGCTTGTTACATGTCTATTGCATTTTAGTCGTGTTGGGAGGTTGGTTTGAATGGCGGTCCAAATAGCAGAGGATGGGATGTGTATAGCTACTGACGTTTCGGAATGTAGATGTTGGAAAAGTCTGTACATCAATTGTGTAGTATACATAGCAAATCAACGTCTGTCCTTGAAGTTCTAAGTCTGGGATCATGAGTGTCATTAGTCGGGACTTGTGGATCCAGTTGACAGCGGAACATGAAGTTCTCAATAACTGTGCAAACAAGAAAGAGATTTGCTTTGTTACTGATAGTCCACCGCAAAGTCGACATGTTCAAGATGGCACCATAATATGCACTCATGATTCTCTATAAACAGCCTTGCACGTGACCAAGGCTGACTAATCTAGATTCATCGGCGATAACCATCTTTCATCCTCGGCATACGTCGAGCGCGACTGTAACCATAACAGTCCCATCATGATGGACTCGCTCAATGGAAAATTCAGAAGCCGGGAAACAACATAAGTATTCCTTCATCGATACAACATATCTCAGACTGAGACATCTGCTCTTGCTTTGGTTTACGGTCACTGAAGAGTTACAACACATATGTTGAAAGAATCGGCCTGAGTATCTAGCAAGCAAAATTGGTCAGGCGTTTGATGGATGTACTGAGGCGTTTATAAGGCGTTTTGGATCTAGGAGTTTAAATTCTTTGAATGAAGTCGCTTTTCTGTGCTAAGTTATTCATGGAAAGAGCATGGAGTTGGTGACTCTTTCCCAATGAATGAGACGTAATACTTTCAACCATCGTTATGGAAGCAGAATGGGGCGAGGTGCGTCATCAAGTTCAATACAATGCCCTTTATCATCGACGATGATCAGCCGCTGCGCCCATTGCTTTATTGGCGCTATTCTTCGAAAATACCTGGTGGCTTCTACGTCGATTCAACAAAAGACATTTATCGCCATGGAACTCACTTCTCTCAGGTCCAGCAACTCCAACTTCCTCCGCCCGAAGGAGGAGCGCTTTACGATCCAAAACAACCTGCCCCCGCTTTCGCATTCGATACGCAGCAGGAGTTGCTATGGGTCGGTAACGAAAGCGTAAGTGATTATATGTGGAATCAGTGGGACTTTCAGTTGAATTCGCGGATAGGGCCGGATAACTTCGTATTACGGCGCAGGTCTACAAAGATATACCTCGCTTCGGGCACATCCATCCCATGAAGGGCGTATCGCCAGTTTGTTATTCCACGAGCGAGGTGTTGTATCACTAGCATCGAGAAGCGTGCACTTGACATCGAGGAGAGGTCTGACTCAATGGCACATCTCGTAAGCCTCCGAACCATGATTTGCCTGCGATGCTGATGCTACGCAATAAGAGACGAATCCATGAAAGACTTGCGGTGCATGAGCTTTGTGAGTAAAGATGCATCAGATATTCTTGTGGCAGGATGCCAGAAAACCATGTTCAAGATCGATGTGGAGAGAGGCTGTGTTGTTCAGGAGGTACTGGAGCAAGTTTCTCCTACTGGTCCCGCACTGACTCTTGCTTTCCTAGATTGCTACAGAAAACGAGTATACCATCATGAAGTTCTGCCGCTACATCTGTGCAGCAACTAGTATAGGTGCTGTACACTTCCTCAATCCAGAGACATTCGAGGTGATCAAGATCTGGCAGGCGCATCCTACCGAAGTCCATGATATGGATGCACACAACAACTACCTTGTGACCTGTGGCAAAGCGCCTCGTCTATATGGTCCGCAAATGTTGGAACATTTCGCAAAGGTGTATGATCTTCAAAAGCTACAGCAGCTATCGCCAGTTAATTTTCCAGGGGGTGCAGCTTTTGTAAGGATTGTTCCGAAGCTTTCAACTACTGCCATAATAGCAACACAGACTGGGCGACTACAGGTTGTTGATCTAATGAATCCAGACACCGTCAACCTTCATCAAGCAGATGTAGCTTGCATAAGAACTTTGACGTTGGCACCTTCGGGATCCGCATGGGCTATGCTAGACCAAGACAATACGATACGTTTATGGGGTGGCTCACGTGAAAAACTGAGATTTGCTGAGCATCCGAATCCAACCGAATTCGCCGATGAGATCTCTCCTATGCCCCCAATGGGTCTTGATTCGGATCTGTAGGTCGTTGTACTGTATCTTTGGTAGGATTAGGCTAATTTTAGGTTAAAATCCAGTCCTTTCAGTACAATTGGGATGCCCTATTACCATGAAAAACTATTATCAGCGTGGCCTAGCGACCACGTCTTTGAAGTGGGTCACATGACTTCCAAGCTCGATCAAGATATCCTGAAAAGCATGGCTCCGGCTAGCATTGGCTATCGTGCACCCAATCCGCGAAAAGCCTTAAGAAATCAAGTTGATAGAACCAAAGTCTTGGAGGCTAACATAAAAGCGGTTGTAGCACCAAAATTCTTGAGTGAGAGAAGCCGTGAAAAAGTGAGTGATCAGACCAACGGAAAGAGCACTGGACGACGAATCAGTGATGCTGTAGAAGCTTTTGCCAATGCTACTTTGGCTGGTAGTACGAACGCAGACGTGCCAATTGAATACAGAAATGTTGAAATTAAGTACAGCAAATTTGGGGTGCAAGACTTCGACTTTCAGTAAGCTCCGATGACTTCCTCTCCCTCCGATCATGTAACTAATACATTCGAGCTAGCTATTACAACAAGACGCAGTATTCCGGATTGGAGACGCACATCACTAATTCCTACCTAAATCCATTGCTTCAAGTACTGAAATTCACACCGCTGATTCGTAACCTCGCCATGCATCATGTTGCAAGCGGATGTCTGTCTGATATGTGCCTTCTCTGCGAAATGGGTTTTCTATTTGACATGCTGGAGAAGGCTGCTGGCCAAAGCTGCCAAGCAACCAACCTTTACAAGACTCTTGGCAGTCTCCCAGATGGTGCGTATGTTTAGGGTATCAAAACACCTCTTTTCCATTAACAGAATATTAGCGGCTGGTTTACAGATCCTTGAGGAAAGAATGCCACAAAATAATCTGGATTACAGAGTGCAAGCCGCCAATCGCTTCGTACTTAAACAAATGTCATCCGACTCAACGAGAATATACCCAGATGATACCAGACTAGATCAGGTAACTTCATCTTCTCCACTCTTCTCGCTGTTGTCTAAGAAGTTACATCAGGTTTTGGTGACCAACGCCATGTCCACTCTCCGATGTTTGCATTGCTACAGCGAGACCATGCGCACAAGTCCAACATATCTCACTGACCTAAATTATCCCAACTTTGTAGGCCTCCCCTTCTCCGATCTGAACGGGGATTAACAAAATAGAAGAGCCAAAACTCGAGAATCCGCAACGCGATACCTACCTTTTCCGAGGTCCTCAAGAGAAGTCTCGAACACGCAACACAGATCCGTGCCTGGTGCAACAAATGCCGGCGCTATCAGGAACTGGCTACTCGAACGACAGTGCATAATATTGCGCCTGTTTTGATGCTCAATGCTTGTTTGGATAAAAGCCCAGATAGTAAGCAGCTTTGGGCTATTCCCGGCTGGCTTCCAGAGCGGATAGGAATCATCATTGAAGGTGGGAAGGTGAGCTGCTTCGAAGGTGAAAACCTCCGCAATCTACAAAGGACTCGGCATAATTATGCCATTACCATCTACGAGCTTGTAGGGGTAGTGGCAGAAATTAACAGCAAAGAGAACCAGAAATCACACCTTGTCTCCCTTGTGAATGGTCCGTCCTCGCTCTATGACCCGTGGTTTTACCGTTATTGATATATTTCGCAGTTACCATATCCGAACAGGACCCTCAAGAGCAGAGTCAGTGGCATCTAATGAATGATTTCCTAGTCAGAAAGATTAACGATGCTGATCGTCCACTTTACTTCTTTCCTACTTGGAAAAACCCAGTCATCCTTACCTATCAGATCAAGGCTGCAAGACATGCGGTGGATGAAAGCTGGAAAGAACTTCTCGATACTTCATGTCTCTACGACACCTGGTCTATGAAGTATGTATGGCGCTATTATTATCTCCGTTTACCCCTGTACTAATTCAGCGGCAGCTCCGTCTATGACCCGCGTAACGTGGTACTGAACCCGGAGATCGAAGAGCCACAAGCTGGCTCATGCGTTGCTATAGACGGAGAGTTCGTTAACCTCAAACAAGAGGAGATTGAGATCAAAGCCGATGGCGATCGCGAGGTCATCCGGCCGACCCGGATGGGCCTGGCTCGAATATCTGTACTGAGAGGAAACAATGGTCCCAACGAAGGCATTCCGTTCATCAACGACTATATACCGATCTATGAGCCGATTGTGGATTACAACACCCAGTACTCCGGCTTAAGAGAAGGTGATCTCGACCCTAGGACTTCCCGCCACCCGCTGGTCCCTTTAAAGGTTGCCTACAAAAAGCTCTGGCTCCTTCTCAACCTCGGTTGTGTGTTTGTTGGCCATGGACTACCCAAGGATCTGCGCGTTGCCAACATCCACATCCCCAAATCCCAGATCATCGACACCGCAGACTTGTTCTTTATCGCCTCCCGGAAACGCAGATTCTCGCTCGCCTTCCTCGCATGGTATCTCCTCAAAGAAGAGATCCAGCAGCAGCCCGAAGGCCATGATAGCATCGAAGACGCGCGTACCGCACTCAGGCTATGGAGGAAGTATGAGGAGTTCAAGGATGCAGGCGTAGTGGAGCAGATTCTGGAAGATATCTACAAGGAGGGACGGAGGTTGAATTTCAGGCCGCCGGGGGAAGTGGCAGGTGGGAGGGGGAGGGAGGGGAGGGGCACGGATGTTAGTGGTGAGGGGAGGGATACGCCGCCGCCGATGCGGGGGGCTGATAGTGGGGCGGGGACCCCGGTGGGGAGGAGGGTGGGGGTGGGGAGGGAGAGAGAGAGTGAGGGTTTTGAGAGTCCGTTGAGGTGAGGGGTGAGGGGTGAGGGTTAGAAGGGAGTTCTGTGGGTGAAGGAAGGACTGGTTAGTAGAATGTAATGGTCTTTTCAATAAAGGATGCGTTCTGTGAAGTTTATGAGTCGTCCAGTTGCATGGGTCAATGAACCTCCAGATACCGGAGGGATTTGTCGCAGCATCATAAAACCTCATGTAAAGTAGAGCCACAATTGCAACAACACAACGAAATCCAGCCCCAATTTCAATCATCCTCAACAATCGCCTCCGCTTTCTTCGCTTTCTCCTTCCCCTTCCTCTTGACCTTCTTCTCCCTATTCCGCCTCGTCCGCTTCTCCCTCGCCGCAGCCTCCTTCTCCGCCCGGCTCTGCCTCTTCGCCGACTCTTTCGCTAATCTCGCCACAACCCTTTTCCGCATCGCTATCCTCCGCTTCTTCCCGCTTTTCTTCCGCTTCCCGGCGACAGTGTCCGCGGGCGGTGTCGCTTCCGAGGGTTTTCGCTGAGGTGGGGATGTGAGGATTGTAACCCGCCATGGTAGCTCCGAACCGCGCTGTTTTGGAGGGTAAGTTGGTGGGGGTTAATTGTGAGGGGGGTTTTTGTTCAGGGGCCGTACCCAGGGAATGTTCAGCCCCGCGAGGATTTCTTCCCCGGTGATGGCTGCGAGGCGGTATTGCGCTAGTTTTGGGGGGGGAGGGGCGCCGGTGAAGTAGTACTGCGATGGCCTGCGCGGGGTTAGGAAGCCGGGATCGCTGGTTGGTGGGGTGGGGGATCGGAGGATGATTCTTTGGGGGAGGGAGGGAGGGGGGTGCGGAGCTGAGGGTTTGGCGGATGGGGCTGAGAAGAGGCGGAATTCGTAGGCGTCGTCTGATGCATCTGGGGCGTTGTTGATGGGGATGACAGCGTCGTCTGCGTGGGGTTCGGCGGTCGAGAGCTCCGCTTCGGTCTCGGTTCTGTAGAGGTTGCTAAGTTGGTCGTGGAAGCGTGCTTTGAGGTCGGCGTCGGGATCGGAGGGTTCGGTGGATGGGGAGCGTGGGTTGATTTCGGTGCGCCGGACACTGGGGGGATAAGCTTCTAGTTGGAGGGGCAGTGGAGAAAGTCGTACCGCTTTGCGTTTGGAAGATCGAACATCTTGTGCTGGAGCTATGGAAAGCCGGCAGGTGGACTTTGCGGCTAGCTGTTGGACCAATTCAGTGGTTCAATAAATCGTGCGGAGCTGAGGCACGTTCGCGCGATTTTTCACACTACACTCTCAGGCATGATACATAGGCTGGCAGACGACACACTCACAAGGGGATTTTCCAACGAATCTTCTGTAAATTCATACCATGCATACTCTGTCCACAGAGTTACTCCCACGCATATTTGCGGACCTCTGCCGATCGGACCTGAAGAGCGTACGCTCTGGGGTTTCTCTCGTTGCAGAAGAGCCTCTATTCAGCACCCCGTTCCTTACGCCTAATTCCGACAGTTTCAGAAAGCTCAAGTGTGTTTCTCGTCACCAGCGACTGGCTGCCCGAAAGATACGACAAGTATGAGACGTGGTTAAACAAAATGCGAGGCTGCCCTTACTTTGCATACCAGCCTCCGCAAAAGAATTCACTTCCGGCGAGTTGAGCGACTACTATCCAAGGTATCGTCATTATGTTATAGGTCAGAAACATGTACGTACGCACGGAGTGGATCGAAAAGTGCTCTTCAAAAACTGTTTTCAAAATTGAGATCAGTTGAGTTTGCGTCTGGGTTACCTACTTCCTAACCAAGAGTGGCCTCCTCGGGGTACATACCAGCCGATGGCTCGTCAGATCTGGCAGTCTTTCGATTTCATTACTCGAGAAACTTTGATAGAGCCTGAGGATTATGGCACTGAGGAATTTCACAGCATGCAATTCAGTGTGCTCCTCGAAGCGGCGCAAGCAGCAAAAGTTCGTTGAACGCAAGTTAGAGGGGCTGCAATACAGTGGAAATCCTTGGAATTGGTCTCCCGAGCACCAGGCATGACCAATGTCTTTAATTCTATTCGCCACCTAACTTTACACATGGCTTTCATCGACACAGATGTGCAGCGAAGCCATCATACAGATTTAGCCAGAATTGTTGACGCGGCACCAAATCTTCACACTCTTGACGTACGTCTCTGGAACACTTCCCTCGATCCCGTTATCCATCCTGGCTTCGTTCCCGAATGTTGCAGATTTTGGCCTGCACTTCACACTTTGAAGATCAGTAACTTTTACACTCCTGAAAGTGCTTTGAGAAAATTTCTTGACTTATATGCGGATTGTATTCGGTCTTTGGAGCTGCGGTCCACCCAAATCACAAGGAGCGAAGATCAAAAAAACCCAACCTCGTGGATTTCAATTCTTACAATCTTCTTTAACTCTCGACCACGTACGCCCAGAGAGAGCGCTGAGGAGTGGAATGGTACTCCCTCTCCAAAATGAATAACGCTCTAGGGATACGTCTGAAGGAGCCTAAGCCTTTTGATCCTAATTGTTTAAGATATCGAGTTGAGCAGTATGTCATAGGTGGCGGACCTTGCCCCCTAAGTGATTCGAAGAAAACGAGTCCACGCACGCCGCATGATCAACCATTCTATTACACTGATCCACGCATTATATACTATTAAGTCCAGATCCCTTCTTTGATCAGATAGATGTTCAAGCGATAATGTTGTGTAAACATCTCTTGCTCTCATTTCTTGGAGGCTTCTTCGATGCAGATTCACCTCCAAGCTATCAGAAACGGTTGAACATCTGGATACTAGGGGTTGACACTACTTAGGTAGGTCTTCCGTAGATGTGCAGTAGACGCTAGAAGTATAGAAGGCTTGGAGGACACATCGAGAGTGCTGAAAAAGCGACAACCAAACGGAAGAGCAGATACAAAAAGGTGCATAGGTACAAGACCATGGCCAGTAATGGCAAGTCAGCACCTGGGAAGCGCAAGTGACAGGGTATGGCGAAAGGCACGATTAACAGAGTTGCCAGGACAAGCTATGAGCTTTGGACAAAGAGGTAGTATTAACCGTCACCTGCTTGCTCTTTCCTTGCTTCAAAAAAGGTTCTCAGCTTTATTAATGCTGAACCATGAGAGTAAGATAATCATTTCGTACCCAGTAACTGGTCGACAAGGGGAGCGTAATGATATATTTATGCTCGACTGATTTGTTTACCAAGCCCTGTTCCCATCCTTACAACTTAATCACACAGTCCACCTCAGCAATCTTTCGTATCTGAAAACGACACCATATTAACTGATCAGGTCTCGCGCGGTTGAGCTGCCTTTGATAGGTCATAACTAAATCTACTTGATAGAGCCGCCGTGTCCGCTGTGAATGACATGACGGTAGCATAGCCCAATTTCAATCACTAGTCGGTTAAAGTCTGCTAAAGGCATGGACCATAGACTTCAGAACAGAAACGCTGATGCAAGCAACTACAACCTGAATGCCATAAAGGAGCAGACTCGAATAGCAGCTCACCAACGAAACTTTCGACACCACTTTTCTCATCGTCCTCTTGTGACGTCTTGCCATTTCTATAACACCGAGCAATGTCAATAGCAATTGTTCGCGAGTGAATGCACGACCTGTCATAGTTACCTTCCCTCCAGGCATCGGTAGGTTTTGGCTTCGGTCTCCTCGTCCAAAACCATTTCGCATCCACGTTCACTCTTACGCGCAGTATTGAGCCCGCATGCTCACGACGAGCCCCGTGTAAACATCTTCGCATCATATATGCGATGGCCGTTACCGACCTAGGATTTGCCCATAGGGTATTCACCCTGGTCTTCGCATATTTACTTCTTTCACCGACCTTAGTAGCCTCTCAACGTTGCTACGACCCAAGCGGTGGCCTTCTCATCGGTTTCGGAATATGCAACAATGCGTCAAGCATCAGCCTTTGTTGCCCAGTCTATAACCAATGCATGTCCAATGGCCTCTGCCTCAATGCACTCAGCGGCAATTTCAACCGTGGCGGATGTACTGACAAGAGCTTCAACGATCTTGTTTGCCCGAGTTTCTGTATCACAGGTAGCTTGTTTTGCTCAGACTGTTGGAGTCCTTGTAGCACTGACTAAACATTGCTCTAGAGGCCTTTCCGGAAGTACTACCTTGTAATTCAACGACGACCCAGTTCTGTTGCGACAGCCAAAACTCAGGGAAGTGCTGCCAAGACCCGAAGACTTTCTTGACCATTGACCCTGCAGTCTCTTCTGCTGATGCGGTGTCCGCTACGACTGCAAGCACCTCGGCGCCTTCGGCGCCTTCGTCGACCTCATCCTTTAGGACTACGTCCGGAACCAGTCCAAGCCCATCAGCAACTCCAGCAGTCGCAAGTCCGGGCCGTTCAAACAAAGGAGGACGGGTTGGCTTCGCAGTAGGACTTACCGTGGGTATTGGTGCAATTCTCGCTTTTGCTTTCTACTTGTGTCGCCGACGAAGAAGAGCGCGCAGTGCTACAGAAAAGGAGGATGATATACCCGAGCTACCGTCACAGCTACCAGACAATGCTTTGAACTCGAAACTCTTCCCAGCAGAGCTAGATCCTGAGGGCGAGGGTTTGAAGGGGCCAGCAGAGCTGGATCCTAAACCATTGTTGCCTTCGAGAGGCCCGGCAGAACTGGCTGTAAGCCCAGCTGAATTACCGGCCGAGCCGGTAGACCCTGAATACGGCGCTGAGGAATACGCCAGAGAAGTATCTACAGAGACGACCGCCGTAGGCTCGCGGGTACCATCAGTCAAGAAGGACAATCACCTTTTCCCTACTACAAGCTCAAACGAGCCGAGTGCGCTGGTGTCTTCTGTATCGCCGCCCGCACAAGGGCAGCTAGGCCCAGCGGAAAATACCCAGCCTATTTCACAGCTCCAAACTCCAACTCCGAAATCCCTGCGTCGCAGCCCCTCATCGCCGGATCAAGCAAGCTCACCACAATCCGACCAAGAACCACATATACCGCCTCCCCCACCTCCGTCGCTGGCGACCAGGCCATCAACAGCCAGTACAACCCCTCAATCATCGCCTACTCGTGGACATGCAGGGAGGCTAGGCAAGGGAGTGGTGGTTGTACACCCGAACAACCAAAATTGGTCGTTGGAGCAAGAGCAGACTAAAGCTCTTTCGCCGAAGAAGGAACCGGAAGGTCTCCGGAGGCCGCAGACGATCGCAGAAAGGAGGAATGTGGGATCTCCCGATTTGAATTCGTCGAGTGGACCGTGGTTTGATGCATATGATGCGAAAACGGCGGAAGCTCGACCTTAGGAAGCTGGATTTGTGATTTAGAGGTGAGATAGGTGGAATCTGGTCCAGCTTAAATGGATCAGCTACGGGTAGACGCTAATGTATAGGGCCCATAATTGTCTTCATCTCAATTGTTGTGCTTACGCTTCGGACAGAATGCTGCTGTCTTTACGGAACTGATGGAGAAATCATTCTTTTGACCAAGAACAAATTGAGATCAACATTCTGCTCGATTCCTTTAGTAACTTCCTATTCTTTTCTACCCGAATCTGACATTCGTGATATCTAATACCATTTGGTTCGGCTAATGTTACCTCCCATTGCGATGTATGCCCTTAGAGGTTGTCGATAATGACGTGGCTGCCTATCATTTTACCAGGAAGAAATGTGTCAACAGGTACGGAAGCAATGAATCAGATGGATCTCACGAGTCGAGTCAACGTCATACGCTTGAATGGCCCGGTCTAGAGGTGGATCGAAGTTATGAAACAATCTCTGTAAGCCAAAGGAATCAAGGTCTTGGAACAAGCCTCTACCCAATTGCTTGAATATGTTTGACTTTCCGCCATTTTTGGTCATTGCTTAAGCCAAATCAGACAGACTTGAAGGCTCTCAAGATCCCAATCAAACAGCATGTAAAGTGAACAAACAACATTGTCCGATGTGGACAATGGATCAATGAGATTGTGAGAAAGCCATGGCGAGTTCATTGTTTGCAATTGTACTTTTCAATGTTCCTTTGTCCAAGTCTTGCAGAAGTCTGACAACAATGCCATCTTGGTATGAAAGCTCACTCTACCACTGACCTTCAGAGCGACACTCTATTTCTACCACCCTCCCCCACCCCTTCAGTTCCCCACACTCTAGCACCCCCCATTCAATTTCCCGAATCAGCTAAGTAACCTTCCAAACCTCGCAAACCCCAATCCACTCACATAACTCCTCTAGCCACTCACCCAACCCCCCAGTTCTAGCAACCATGGGCTGCGGCATGTCCGTCCCCCGCGAGCGCCTCCACTACTCCACCCACCCCGGCGACAGCTGGGATGCGCAATACGCCGCTAACCGCCACGGCGTCCGCAGCGCGACGGCTGATCCCGTATATGAGGTTGAATGGCGGTGCGCAAGACGGGAGGATGAGGGTGTTGTTGGGAATGAGCGGAGGTTTGAGGGGCGGCGCGAGGATGGGCCGTTTTTAAGTGAGGGGTGGGGTACGAGATAGAGGGGGGAGTGAGGGAGGGGGGTTTGATGGGTTGGTGTTGGTGTTTTCTTCGCTGGCTTGATCTTGAGGCCGAATGGCTTTGATTGTTGGGAAAAAGAACTCTGTTTTCTCTTAGTTTGCTTTTGTTTCAAGTCCGTTGTTTTCTAGGCGGAGCAATGGCTGATACGGTGCTATAGTAGGGGAAAGCAAGGTCGAAGCTAGAGGGGATATGTACTGAATCAATACACGCACATATGCAACTGTTTCCCATTCTGAGAATTTAGAGAATCGACAGGGGGCTAAGGTACGTTTGAAGGATAAGTATAGTGCTAATCTACAAGTAGAATTTTCTGTATAGTGACTAGATTACTGTATTGTTGTGACGTCGGATATGGATGGGCAGGCACTGAAAAGTGGTTGTCACACAAATAACGAGCATCACCTCCCTCGAACAATGATGAATCTCGAGTATTCTCTTACTGTAGCATACCTTACTTAGGTTGAGGCTCAGGAAAGTCAACCTACCTCGGTAGCCGGGGATCTTGCGGAAATCCAACTGAACTTCTACAAATGTCGGAATAAAACCCCATTCACTCCTTTTTTTCTTTTCTTTTTTCCATCAAGTGCATGCAACCTAGGGCTATGGCACTGTTGTATGTATGCTGAATTACATGCAATCTGGCCAAAATCGATGCTTTCCATTGAGCAGTCACACCGATAAAAACGCGCATACGAGCGCGGCCCATTTCACTCTTCATTAGATACGATAATACCAGCATCAAATAACATTGTTTTACAGCTCATGCCAACAAAAGCCCAAGAAAGACATCTCTACTGTAGCACCCTTTCTCACAGCTTGAAAATTATCTACTGGGCATGGGAAAAATAATATTTCATGTCTGGTATTGAATAGCAAGCTCTCAAATCCACCCCGCACAAAAATAGAACCCGACCACACAAACCTGAATCATCAAAGTCGCCACGATCGCCGCCACAATTATTCCCGGGAGCCCACTCAAGACCCGCCCTTCATCTTGTCTCTCCAACCGCACATCCCTCAAATGCCGCTGCGCCTTCTCCTGCCTCTGCGCCTGCTCCTCCGGCGTCTGCAGTCCGGCCACGCTCGGCGCCGCTGGCTGCTGGGATGCGCGCAGGCCAGCGACTTCGTCGGCGAGGTGCTGCGTCCCGGCGTCTAGACGCTGGAATTGCTGCGCGGTGTTTTGGCGCATGGGCTTGGCGTTGCGGGCGTTGATGAGGGGGCGGCGGCGGCGGCGGGTAGATGCCTGAGGATCTTCCATTTCGTGTTGTTCGAGCTGGTTCTGGCGAAATGCTTCGCGGTTGAGCAGTATGGCTGGGGCTACTCGTCGTAGCCGTCGCGAGCTCTGCTCGACCTCGGCCAGGCGCTGCATTTGAACATCTAGCTGCTGAATTTGCTGCGCTGTGGCCTGGCGCAAAGGTCCAGCGGCCCCATTGTTGACAAGGGCTGAGAGTCGGCGTAGGGTAGGGTCCCGAAGCTCCTCAGTTTCGTACGATTCCGGTCGATTCGCGCGAAGCTCTGGGGTATCAGGCCCCATGCCCGACGCTTCTTGTTTCCGTGGTGCGTTCTGCTCGGTCTGTGGTTGCGAGTTGGAAGGGATGGTTGCCTGAGGGGAGCTTGTTGTAGGCACCCGAGGCTCCTCCTGTTGCCCTGATTCCTGTCCGACGAGAAGAGATCGAAAGGTGTTGAACGACATATCCCGGATCTGCGGTTGCGAAAAGAAGTGTCTGCTCTCCATAGTCGGGATTGAGGTAGGCTCCCTTGATTCCTGCCGGATCTGGGGAGGCAAATCGTCATTGGCCCGCATATCGTGGGTACGCAGTTGCGTGAAGAAATGTCTGCTCTCCTCAGTCGGGATCTGGGGAGGCAGATCGTCATCGGCCCGCATGTCGTGCTTATGCAGCTGCGTGAAGAAATGTCTGCTCTCCTCAGTCGAGACAAGCCCCCCAAGAGATTCCGTGACAAGCTTCTGAAGAGATTCCATGGTAGGCTCTTCGAAACCTGTGGTAGGCTGCTGTGGAGATCCCGTGGTCGGCTCCCGAAGGGAGGTTGGGGCAGGCCCTTGAGAACTCATGATACGTTCACGAGGACGAGTTGGAGCAGGCGTCTGGTTCGTAGGTAGGAGCCTACAATTAGCTCCCCGGACGAGTCCACTCTGATGAAACTGTATGGTAGGCGGCTCCTGGGGGGTAGCAGTAGGCTCCAAAGAGGAGGTTGCGCTGACGTTGTTTGTATTGGACATGATGAGTTGTGATTGAGTTGTTGATGGTTGAGAAGGTTGAGTGTGCAGAAAGTAGAGATTGGGGAATTTCAGTTAAATAGGTGACTGAACAAGAGATTTGGTGGAGGAGAAACAATCGAGATGTGGATTATTGTCCCACTTTATGGTTGTTTGTTCAGGCAAGTGTCGAAGAAAGTATGTCAAGTGCTTTCAATTTGAGCTGTCGGTGACAGATGCGTTGTCTTGAGCTTTATGTGTTGACGATGCTATCTGTTTTTCTCCATCTGATTTAGCGAATATCATGGCATATAGATGAATAAAAGGATACTCGGTGCTTTCGTCCAATCTTTTTCAACCCACAACCTTACCCACAACCTCCCCAACGACTGAATCACGGACATCGCAAAACCAACAACACAAAGTACCTCTCTCAAAAATTCCTTCAACACCATCTCGAATCCTCATCTTCTCGAGGAGAGAGAGAAAAAAAATGTCTTCACAACCCCCACTCCTAAGCAGTACTGGCTTCTCCCTTTTTACCGGAAACGTGCCTTTGCTCCCAGAATCCGATACCGAACTGTCTTTCCCTGCACCAAAAAGGGCGTCACCCTCAGGAGCCGACACGGGGTTCTCTTTTCCGGCGGGAACGAAATCATCAGGATCTTCGCTCCCAGAAACTGATACGGAATCCTCCTTTTCTGCACCGAGGATGCCGTCACCGTCTACGCTTTCGGAAGAAGCTGATGCGGCATTTAGGGTTTCGGCGGGGACAATGGCGGCGAGATCTTCGCTCTTGGAAACGGATACGGGACTCTTGACTCCGGCGGGCACGATGTCGTTGGGGTCTTCGCTCTCAGGAAGCGGACACGATTCTGTGGCGGATATGTCGAGGGACATGGACAATGACAAAGCTACCCCCCCTACCCATGATGATACGACTCCAGTTCTTCGGAATCAAGGTCAGAATCCTCGAGAGCTGAAGCACCGGCAAGCTCACCTAATCACTGAACCCCAAAATAAAGAACGTGAGCCCGAGCCACGCACCCTGGCCTTGCTCGCACGCTCCGAAACCCCTTCCCTCGCAACGACCCTCTACATCACAACCCTAACCTCCTTTGGAGTCATCCTCTCGCCCACCCTTTCAATTTTCGTTCATCTTCTTAGCATGCTGAGCATCGGCTCGCTGAGGCAGGAAATTCGGCAGCTGGAGAGGAAGAATCGCGAGAAGGATGAGACCATTAGGCGGCTGGAGGAGAAGATTGTGGTTTTGGAGGAACAAGAGAGGGGACTGGGAGAAATAGATTTGTGGTTCTGAGAGGTTTGGAGGTGAGGAGGATGAGAAGATGGATGCGGGAGGGGAATTGATGGTCTAATAGATGGGGACGGTGGTTGACATAATGAATGAGATGATTACCTTGGTCTGGGCTCCTAACTATTTTTGTGTACACCTGTGTTCGTTTCTTGATGCTTCTTGTGCAAAATTCTCGCGTAATATTTGTTGCAATTCTCGACTTTTCCTTCATATATGCCATTTGCGGGTGTCAGAAATTCTGTCACTCTTGAATCACAGGCAGAGGCAGTCGGTTTTCTTTGCTATTAGTCCCATGTCGTCAAGGTTTCGCTACAAACCAACCGTCGGTCTTGAACAATGCCTTTGATTGATGTTGTTCGGATTGTCGTAGTTGTCAGTATTCTTACTATTTCTTTATAAACCTCTCCCCTATTCTTTAGTCTTTTCTGCCACCACTGATTCTCTAAGCCACGACTCAGCCCAGCAAGAACCAAGAATTTAGGCAATCTCAAGAGCATCCGAGCCATGTTCTTCAAACGTAAAGCTTCAGAGCCTCCTCCCTCAACGGAGGAAAATGCAGCTTCATCCAGCCAAGCTTCCACCGACTCTACCAAGCAATCCCCCTCATCCGATGAACAAACCCAACCACTTTCCTACGAGTTCCGCATGCGAAGACTAGCCCTCCTGCAGCAGCGCCTCGGCACCATCAAGAAGATGGAAGAGGACGCGGCGAAACGAAGAGCGGATGTGAAAAAGGAACTCGAGAGAATCGAGAAGATGCAGCGGGAGACACGGAGTTTTTTGGAAAGTGCGCTAGCGAAAGGGAGGGAGGAGAGGGGGGGAAAGTTGGGAGTAGAAGGGGAAGGGAAAGGAAAGGGGAAAGAAAAGGAGGGGGAGGTGGAGGTGGAAGAAGAGAGGGGGAGGACAAGGAAGAGGAGGGGCGAGTAGAATAGGCGAGTGCTGTAGAGATGGACAGATGGAGAAATAGAGTGCTTGTGCTCTTAAAATGGAATGACCTGATAGCTCGAATACAACTGCAAGGATTGTATGATAAACATGATAAATTAGAGGAGCATATATGTTTTAAGATCGTAGCAACTCATACATGTACTACCAGTCAGTCTGATAGATAATCCGGCTGTCCACCGTTGGCAGTTGACTTTTCATACCTTCCGCTGGAAGGCATATTGCTTGAGGTGGGCGAAATGTGAATATTTTGGTTTTATCGCCAAGGGTGAATGGGGATCGATTCAGCCCGGGGTTTGACGGCATTTTGAGCAGTTGCAATGCTTTGGGGATGAAAAAATCTTTCAAACAATCTTTCTTTACGAATAACGTCGATGCGTATCTCATACTACCTTAGCTTCAAGAAGAACCTCTCGGATTGAACCTACTGAATTATCGCTGTACAGTGCGTTAGGATGTAGTTGTTTGATATTATCTGGGTTCCATGGATCGTAATTACGATTAGGGTTGCGGAGTTTCAGCGATACTGCCGGCAAAGAGTAAAGTAGGGATAGGGTTCGAAGATGCATTTCATCGAAAGATTAACGCACGGAGCGGCTGTTGGCCCAACCGCCTCAAGCGCCGTAGGCCTGCCAACCACTGTAGCCACTTTTCTTAACATACATGTTACATAGGGTAGCATCAATCGACTATATAGTCACTCAAGTCTCGACACTATGACAGCCAGCATTACAAGCCTTGATTTATGTTAACTTGAGCTACTGGACCGCATTTTATGAATGAGACAGCACAACCCGAGATGATGATTGAGAAACAGGATTGGATCTATTCGACGTTGCTGGCTGCTCAAAATAATACCAGATCACTAAAAATGATCCTCAGTCCAACAACCACGTGCTGCCGCAGTGCCAGCTAAGAAGTAAGCAGTCACACTTTCAGGCTAATAGCTCGTCTAGCTCATCATCGCTCATCCACATGAGCACATCCTCCATCTCCCTCACACGACGCGCACAAAGCTCTTCAAGCCTCGCCTTTTCTTGGCGTAAGCGCTCCATGGATTCCTTATGATATTCTCGATTCTCTTGACGCAGTGGTTCTAGCAGTTGGTTTACTTGCTGGAGTGCTTGAACCAGTTGCTCGAGACATTCAACATTTTGTGTCTGTGACTTGATCCACGCATCCTTAGATCGACTCTCACGCTCCCGTAGCTCGTTTATGCGTTGTTTTAATGACATAAAACGGAATATCATGAACATTAGAACGAAGAGCGCGAAAGTCGGACCAGGCAAGGAGAGTGCGCCTTGTAAGACCGGGATAGCGCCGACTGCCATGAGGGATGCATAGACAGCGGGAACGTAGCGTATGAACCGGGGTTCCCGTTGGCCTTTTTCTTGCTCTGGAACCTGGGGTTCCATGTCTCTTGGGTCTTGTTGCTGATTCTCGATTTCTTGAAGTTCTCGATCTCGGTCCTGAACGTTCTTAAGGGTCTCTTGAATGATCAGGTGATCAGTGGAAGTCAAAGCTGGTTTGCTCGAAGAAGGTTGCGACGACGTATCGCGTGAACCTAATAGATTTATTCCCCAGATGACCGCTGTCGTAAAATGCTATCTTAAGTCAATGAACGATGACGGTTTTATTGTTTGCAAAGCGTGAGTGGTTTAGGAATTTTAAGAGAACGAAAGCTATGGAGGATTGAGTTCTTTTTATCTCTCTAAAAGTTTTAAGCGCAAGTGTTAAAATCCTGACAATGAGAACTCTTGACACATCGGTTAAACTACAGCATATTGTTATGGGAAGAACGTTGCCTAAAAATATAATAGCCAAACAGATATCGAGAATCACGATGACAACAGAACTTCTCGACACTATGGCTAGTCGCTATCAATACAATGAAACATTACGACGAACATCGCAACTTTAAAATCTCCAAACAACATCAAGACACAAGTCATATTAACATACTAATCCCGCTAAACCCCGCTTGTGGTTCAAAATGTCGCCTCGGCAATATGAAATCTGTTCTAATCAGTCACCTTATCAAATTTGACGCGGTGACGCAAAGACATAAGCAGGAGCTTCGACCATCTAGTTATGCCCTACATCTCAGCAATTCGGCCAGAACGCTCCTATATTTCACTGACTTCGTCTCTTGAACTCAGTTGCTTCAGGAGAGGTGTTACTTAATATCTAGAAGCGGCTAATGGGCTTGAAGATTGCCGGAGGGGCATCGAGTCGTATCGTCACAAACACGTCGGAAATCTCTATATTCAAGGGTTTCTTCAGCACAGAGATAGCGATATGGAGATTTGTTACTTGTATAGTTTATGATATCCAATAAACCAGACCATCACGAAAACAACCTCAGACACCGATTAATCCCTAGGTTACAAATCATCCCTTCGTCTCACAACTCAGACATTCATGCCCTCAACCTCTCGCCGTCATCTCCCTGCTCCTCTCTGTTCAAGCCGCCGATGGCGGTTCGGATTCCGCGAGCCCTTCTTGGAACTCCTCGCTCAGCATATCCAACCTTCGAAGTACCCCTTTGAACTCGGCGCTGTGCTGCTTCACCTGGTCTGTCATCTTTCTCACATACTCGGCATCCTGCAACAACATTTGCCACTCGAGGTCATCGACCTGCTTTCGGTGGGATTCTCGGGCTTTTTGGAGTCTGTCCTCGAGTTGAAGAACTCGTTGGCAGAGTCGTGCGATTTCTTGCTTTTCCCAAGAATCTGATCCGCATTGCCTATTGCTTCGTGTATATTGTTGAAGTTGTCCTTGTTTTTGGAGTTTTCGGACCTCTTGCTGCTCTTTCCAGCGTCGAGTGTGTTCTTGGGTTTGCTGCTGACGCTCTAGTTTTTGACGTTCGCGGTCTTGATCTCGGAGGGATTGATCCGCATCGTTGGTAGGACTATTGACGGACGGCTGTTGAGCTGCAGTAAGAGCTTTATTCCTTGAAGAAGGAATTGATGTAGACATGTTTGCTGTGTTGGAGCAGTGATCCTGGTTTGGGGGTTTTCGGGCCTGTTGCTGCTCTTCCCTGCGTCGTGTGTGTTCCTCGGCTTGTTTCTGACGTTCTATCCTCAGCTGCTCGCGATCTTGATCTCGAGGGGTGCGATCTACTTTGTCAGCAGAAGGCCCCATGGTAGATGGCTGTCGTGCTGGAGTAGAAGATTTTTCCTTTCGAGAAAGTGAGGAAGACTTATTCCCCATACTGAAAACAATGGCGCACAGATTTCTAATAGCTTATTATCGTGAGATACGATATGTTTATTTCGACAAGCAAGGATGGAAGCTGCATAGCGGAAGAAAGAAGAAAATTGCAGAATTTCCAGTCTCATTTATATTGCAGGGAGTTCTTAAAAGACAGTCACCACAACACCGACAATGAGCGCTCTCAACACAATTACTAAAATAACCCCATCCCTTCGAAACAGTCGCTCTCTAACCCAAATGCATGCAAAACAAAAGGCCAACACAACTACCACCTCTGCCCCTCAGAGCACAATCCCCCTTCCACTACCTCACCACGGTTTGAGGGGCGATTTGGGAGTGAGATTATCGATAAGTTCCAAGATTCCCACGTCCTGACATTGACCTATATTTATGGGGGTTGTAATAGTCACTACCTGCAAAATTCAATACTTATTGAGCTACAATTGTTGATTTTGGTGAAAGTATTGAGAGGTGACGCATACTTATACCCCATCCAAAGATTGTAAAAATCAATACAATTTCTACACATACAGAAGAACACCGCTCCTCCTGGGGCTCACAACTATTTCCATAGACAGGAAATATGGGCATCTCATCTCCTCTGCCATGCACCTGTTCGTGAGCGCAAGGGTTAGTAGTTATCAGCAAGTTTATATCTTTAGTGGTTCAAGATTTGAAATTCTAAAGGCAAAGGTGAGGGGAGTAGAGACAATGGTTCTACCCACAATTAGGTAGAATTTCCGGTGCAACGATTCGAAGGTCGCTTAGAAGCTTGGTACGTCCTTTTACCCCCCTTTACCCCCTCAAACCCGGCCAGAACCCCTTTTCTGCCCGATCCACTTGTTTAACACACCCAAACAGAGAATCCCTTGGCACCTTGAACGCACTTTTTGACTGAGAAGCTGCCAAGTACGAGTACCGGCCCTCCACATCCGCAACCAACGAAATATCCAGCACCACAAACACCAACATTCGGGAAACCCCACCTTTGCTCTCCCCACCAAACAACCCTCCCCTCACCTCACCTCCTCCACCACCCCTCAAACACCCCTAAATAAATCCTCCCAATCTCCCCATTCACAACCATCAAATCACCCCATACCTCGCGTATCTCATTGTCAATCTATTACCGCTCTCAGCGGATGCGTTCTCTTTCCTCGTCGGAGAGGTCGCATATGTTGTCGAGCCAGTCTTCGAAGCGGGTGAGGGTGTTGCCCGTCTTGTTGGCGGTGGTGGAGGTGGAGGTAGGTGGAGGAGGGAGAGGTGGGTTTTTCTGAGGTGGCTGGAGGAAATGAGACAATGATGGGGGTTGGCAGTGTGAGAATCATGGCAGCCGAACTCGTTTTGAAAGGAACAGATAGGAACAACCGTGATCCAGGGCTCGCGAATGGGATACTCTAAGGATCAGCGAACTCTCACTATAACTACCCACCACTGCCAACGCTTTAACCCCCCCGCCCCCCCTCCTTCACCCCTATCCATCAAACCCCTAAGCCCCCGCCCACTATCTACCACATCTATCAACTCAGCCTAGGTCTCCACTGCCGAAACCACTCCTCAAACCCCTCGAGAAAGATCCATCCGACTTCCGCGGCCTCCTCCTGCAACGCGTCCCAATCGCGTACAATCTCGTCCCAAGCCTGTTCTCGCTCCAGCTCTTCGGCTCGTAGCTGTTGGCGATGTCGTTCTTGTTCCTCTTCGGTGTGGAGTTTTTCGTGGAACCATTCTTTGAGGCAGGTGAGGGTGTTGCCCATTGCGGTTTGATTGGGTAGATCGCAGTAGGATGTTGTTCTTAGGGAGGTGGTTGTGGTGTTAGTAGTGGCGGAGGACCGCGAAGGAATGGAAAGGGGGAAGGGGTGGGGTGGTTCGGAGAGGAAGTATGTGTGTTGAAAATGAGAGCGTTGAGGAAGGGGACAATTGGGGATTCCGTTGGACAATGAGATCTTATTAGGGGAAGAAAGCAGGAAACTGTATTTGCGCGGCGTAGAACATGGAATCCAGACTTACAATCTCCAAACCCCGCCCTCCCCATTCATCGCCTTCATAAACCCACTCACCTCCCCCAAATCCTCCCCCTTCCCTTTCCTCTGACCACCGGCCCGAACACGCCCCGGCTCAGATTGTCGCCTATGCCAATTATGACGGTTTTGCGGTTGTCTCAAATGCGTCGTGTTCCGGCGAGCTAGATCGGAGTGATCTTTGTCTTGCTGTTGTTGACGAGATGCGTGTTGCTGCGCCACCGTTGCCAAACGCCTCCGTGCGGTGTCTGGATATGGGGAGATGGAGTTGCCGGTGGCGAGGAGTGGGAAGGATGAGAGGGTGTCGTATTGGGGTTGCGGGGATTCTTTCCTTAGGGGAGGGGTTGGGGATGAGAAGGTGATGCCCATGGTTGAGGTTGTTGGAGTCGAGATGATGTGCGGTAAGTTTACTGATATGGGGGGTTTAACAATCGAGGGGGGCGGAATGATGGGGGATGCGAAAATTGAGAACTACCCGATATCAAGCTTGCGAAGACAAAGGATTGTAGTGACTGTCGGAAGGATGAAGGAAGACAATGGAAGGCTGTGTGCTTGACAATGGGACAAGATAACAAAGAAGTATTCCTCCTACGCCATCCAGCTATCTCTTACTAGGGGGGCAATGATGCTAATACAGAGAGTCGTAGGCAAGGATGTGCCCACGAGTTAGTGTAGAAAGTTCGTAGATAGCAACAGGTCTCCACAGATATTTCTAGGTGAACAAGTAGACACAAAGCCTCATTGAATTAGCAGAACACTAAGTCGAGTTCAACTGTAGGGCTTATGCGACAACAAGAGTCGGGCAAGAAGACATGCAGAACTGATTGATCCTGACTTTCCTTACTCAAGCGCCACTTTGTACGGTTAGATGTCTGATTTCCCCACATCAATTATTGTTCACTAACATATGACCACCCATGGTACTTACCTCACTGTAAAGATGTGCGACTAGTACCATAGAATTCGATCCTATCATAGCTCCTTGCATGATCCGAGGATCCAATCTTCATCTTTATTCCTGATGGCGTCAGTAGACAGTTTCGTCTGACATAAATCATTTTAGGAAGGTAATTCTACACATAAGAACATGAGTTGATTGCAAAGGAAGGGAAAGCGGGACTTCCAGTTTTATTAGTGGTTTACATGTCAGTAACCGCAGCCGAAGCAACTGACGTATGAGCATTGATTGGCCTCTAGGCGTAAATGTTAAGAAATGAAAGTAAGCGAATATTGCGTGCAACGTATGCGTTATGAGAGATGGCACCTCTGATATACTTTAGGATAGGTACTGTAGAGAAATAGACGAGCCGCCAAAAGAAAGAGATTCACAATGTGAAGAAGAACAAACGCAATTGCATTCAAAAAGAGCGTTAAAACCTCTATAGTTGTACAAATGTGAAAAAGGGTCCTGATCAGGGACAGACAAACAGCTGCTAGCACAAAACGAGCGTAATTGACCCCAAACGTCTTCTCTTCCCACGCATCCTCCATTCTTTGGTCTTGAAACCTCACCCTAGAACCTTTCACACTATTCGTTTCCAGGTTAAGCGTCCTGCTCTTGCAATCCATCAATTGCAAGAGCATCCTCGGTAGTTGGCAGTGCATCTTCCATCAACACCGGCGCAGTTGTTGTCATAGCACGAACCGGTGTAATCCTGGCTGCAGCCCCAGCCGCAACGACAACCTGAGAAATCCCCTTCAATGCAGGTGATTCTGTCAAAGCTATATTCGCCGGCGCAACCATTATCGTTGCCTTTTCCGTAGGGTACCCCGCATGATCGTGGGATCAAGTTGTGGGCGGGCTCGGCCACGGGAGAGGCAAGGCCAAGGGGGAGGGCCGAGATAGCGGCGAAGGCGAGAAGGAAGCTGGTAGAAAATTGCATTATGGCCGAGATTGTATGATAGATCGTTTGAGGAACTTGCTTGTGTCGATTGGACTTGGTAGATTGAAAGCTTGAATCGAGGATGTCTGGATGAGATGCACAGTAAAGAAGAGCGATCGTTAAAGCGTTCTACATCTTGAAAATTAGAAAAACATGGGCAGTGTAAAATGGATAGGATGAAGCTATGGATCCTATGCTATCCCTCGGAGTACACTGTCATCTTATTTACCGCTTTGGTACCTCAGCCGAAAATTTCACGGGCGAAGAATGACCCATTCCAGGATCCAAGGCATGGCGTAGTATCGGTGACTTCTTGATTTGGAGAGATCTAGCCCCTGCAGCGTCATGTCTATCATCGGAAGGTAAGCCTGCGAGCTGGCCAGTCTGTGTAGTGATATTCAGCCGCTCCTAGAGTAAGCTTCCCATTGCTTATCTCTGTTCATAGCAAACTTGCAAGAGTGACCTGAACGTCGCGCAAAACAGTATTCCCAGGCATATTGTAGTTGAAGTTAGATTACATGAATGCGACTTACCGAATTAGATGAAGCCCATCGTAGAATCTCGAGATAGCCCTGAACTTTACCTGGAAACCTATACATTTGCCCACGATCCGATTAATTACCTAGACAATGTCACCTGCCCCAAGAGGCTCCACCACCACTCATACAGGTCAGCTTTTCATTTCACATCAGCTAAATAATCTTTGTTGGTCGAGGGTAGAAGTGGTACAGTGAGACCTACCGTCTACCGTCGACGCCGGTGCTGGTGGTGGTCGGTTCAGCTGCTGCTCGGCTATATCAGCGTATCACGCCTAATTTTTATGCCACGCTGAACGATATTGTCATGCAGCTTACTTCATTCCTAGAATCTGACATAGATGTATAGTATCAAGTAATCGTGATGACAGAGACGTAATTCAACCCATGAGACAACGAGGAAAGTAGAGTAATAACGTGACTGGAAATCCCACCTCCTAAGATTTGACGCATCTCAGCTTGTGCCATATGAAGACTTGAAGAACTTACAGCCTCAACTGGGCACATGACCGTCAGAACACTAGAATGCTGATTCATTGCGGTTAACCAGTTAGCCATGCGGTCGCTTACAGTGAGACGCATATTGCCGAATGTAGCGACGTAGCCTGATATTCCCTACCAATCAAGAACATATAACAATAAGTTCTGTTGATATGCATAGCGACCTAATATTGTGGGCAATTCAGCCGCATCCATCCGCACCATAGATCTGCGCCAAGCCTGAACATGATAAACCAATTGGACCCTGTGGGAGATACCTAAAGCAGATATGGCTGCGCTGCCGCAATGCTGCATACGCTCCACCATGGGAAGCTTTCTGGAATGGCTGAACTGGTGGATAATCGAGCTCTCCATGGGCTGTTAGACTTTGATCTCACGAAGCATGCGCAAGGCTAATTTGAAGCCTTTACTTCGGAGGTATGTCATGAGACTGGTGTATATTTCTATAGGTAAGGACGGCCGTAATCAAACACAGACGCAAGGAGATGCGCTAACATTGTCCTTCAGCATAGCAGTTCATGGACGTGAAACCTAAGGATGCAGATATAAAGAAATGCTTGGATATGGTCTACTTGTGATAGTTGGCCGACTCAGTCGTCCATTACACCTACTGAGTGTCATGGTCAAGAGGCATGTGTCAAGACCAGCTACAATTTCTACCACGATATTGTCGTAGTGACGCTGACGGTACTGGTCGACGTAATGACAGTTACGCTTGTAGAGGTGATCATCCCCTGAATAATACAAATTAGACAGCTATCTCAGCCCATGTGGACTGAGGGAATGGCATACCGTAGGCGAGGCACAAAGCGTACTGTTTGTCGGTACGGGCGTGGTCTTGAACTCTGTGCCTGTCGCGTTCAATGTAAGCGAGCTATTGTAGGAGACACTGGGAGTCATGGATGCGAGGCCGGAAGAGTTGCTGGTAGACTAAGTCAGCTTACATTGCAAATAAGGACTTCGTCGGTCTGACAGCGACTCACAAGGATGGGGATGGCGTGATGGAAGCTGTCGAGCTAGAGTTGCTGGTGGTATCTAATTAGTGTCTGTTTTGAAGTATACTATGATACCACTAAGAAACTTACGTCGTGAGAGGAGTGATGGAGGAAGATGTAAAGGCAGATGTCTTCTTGATCTTGCTTGAGCTGAATCCTGTAGGGCCGGCTGAGGTAGAGAAGTTGAATGTGAGACTCGGGAAGAACGAACTAATGCTAGAGGGAGCAGTGGGTCCAGCAGTACTGCTGTAATTCATAGAGTTCGAAGGGGCGGCCGAAGGTGTAGAAGTGCTGATTGAACTGATCGGAAGAGTCGTGTTGATTAGAAGGGCACTAATGGCTGTGGGATCATCCTCGGGAGCCGCTACAGCAGCTGGAGTCTTGAGGTAGCAATCGGCTCCAGTAGTGTTTGGGAAAAACGTTACACCCCTACAGCGGGCCGAAGAGAAACCGTCGTTGGCAATGGCACACTCTTGTACACAAGCACGGAAATTAGGTTCATCAAGCCCTATGGTGGTACTTCCTCCGTAGTTCGTGTTGCACATAACCAGGTATTGTTGGTCGCTATAAGTAATTATTGAACCGTTGATAGCCGGACATCCTGTTGCAGTGGGGTTCGGCTCAGGTAAACTACTCGTCGTAGTCGTAACGTTCGCTGGTATAGTATGCGGAGGTTCAGAAGGTGTCGAAGTGGTGTTCGAGGGCGCGTATGTTGGAGAGCCAGAAACGGTTGCTATGGCAGATGAGATTGAAAACGGATATTTGGAACTGAGACTGAATGTTAAAGTTGTAAGGTTAGGCATAGTCGGGATTGTCGGTATTGTACCGCTTGGTGTCGTAGGAGAGCTAATCCATGTTTCCGTACTTATGCTTGATGACTCAGTGGTTGGGGCCGTTGTGGAATCTGTTTTTGGGATGAAAGAGCTGTTCAACGACGGTATGGCCGTGCCAGATGCGGCGCTGCTGGTAGGTATGCTAATGGGCCAGGATGTGCTATATTGAGAGGGCGGGCTGGTAGAGACTTCGGAGGAAGTGTTCATGATAGGGCTCACTATACCGGTTGAGGTACTAATCGTGATAATGGTGCTGACGGTAGTCAAAGGTGTGCTAGTAGAATAGATTGTACCAGTAGAGAGAGGGACAGTCGGTATTGTAGTTGAGTTCCAGGGAGTGGGAGCACTACTGGTGTCTGACGAAGGAGTCGAGGTGAAAGTTGCGAGGACAGTGGTTGTGCCTCCAGTAACAGTGACAAAATCGATTTCTTTCTGGTAATTGATGGCTTCCTCGGTCCTAGTCTATAGTAGAGCCGTCAGTACGGAAGCGCGGAGTCACCCTTTAGAGAGGTCATACTATATATGCTGTAGCAGGTATTGTAACGGTATTGGGAATAATGTGAAGGCACGAGCAAGCGCTAGAAACTCCTGATATTATCGCGGCATTCTGCGGTGTGTTATTACGAGCACTCAAGTCTTTGATAGCCAACGCGGCATCTGTAGGCTGTGGACCCCGTTTGCGTAACTGAACCACTGTAGTAGTGCCATATTCTGTAAATGCAGGAACCGTTATAGTTTGGACTACGGTATCGGTGGTAGTGGCCGTCTCGATCGTGGTACTATTGTTGTCAGTCTCTAATATAAGGGAAAGGGTAAAGATAGAACGAACGTGCGAGAAGTAGTCGATACTTCACTGGTAGTGACATCTTCGATGCCAAGATACATTCTACAGAAGGGGACTGTGTCTCTGGGATACTCGACGAAAGACAGAAGGAAGTCATCGTTCACACAAACATCTCTTTTCTTCGTAACCAAACGTCCATAAGCAGGCCCGCACCATATCAAGAGAAACAGGGCCTGGCACCATGTAGAAAGAGTGAGATGCATGATTGCCCGAGTCTACTGTTTGTTGAGAAAGAAGCAAGTAAAAGAAGAAACGAGACCCTGGATGGGAGGTAGAAGGATAGCAATGACCCATGTCTTTATATGTATCAGAGTGATGGCTTGAATGCCTTGCAGGCCAGCCTTGGAGTAGCATTTTTCAAAGGAATGCATCAAGTCGTGCCCAAGGGGTTTTGTCCGCGGTATGCATGGCATAACCGAGAGACATATGAACCAATATAGCAAAAGACGCTGGAATCGTTTTCCATTTACGAATAATACGCGTTCTATATCTATAATCGTGAAAGTTGCGTTCAGCAGTCAAAGTTTTAAGATTGCTGGAGGTCTGAAGGAAAGCCCTCATGGATGTTGTGATAAAGTTCTGGTGCGTCTTCGAATGACCGACGCTAGCCGAATAGTACATAGAATACCTACAGTACTCAAAGAACCGTCCTGCATCCCAACCTCCATTACACTACATCGCCTTACAGTATCATTTCTGCACGGAACACTGCGCCTTCTGAAACTTGCTGCAAGCCGCATTCCATGGGCGCCTGTGCATCCTGCCTTGGCTTTGGCCGACGCGATCAAGATACTGAGGTATGTGGAGCCATCCCTCGCTAATGCGCCGGTACTCATTCGCCCTTGCAAAGAACCCCGAGACTTCTGGACTTCTCTCCGATGATCCTTACCGAAATCACTACGGTTCAAATGCCCAAAATTTACAAAGGCCAGTCTATCAGCCTGATCCGGAATCACTCCGTCGCGAAAGAGAAGCTCTAGAGGGAATCTGTCATGCCATGTCTGAGTGAGACTCACCCTATTTCGCTAGATGGGACCATTGATGGTAACGGTTTATGCAGTGAGGTCGTTGACATTTTCACAAAATTGCCCCATATGCCAGAAGATGGTAAGAAGGACTCATACCCCCCTCTAGCCGTTCATTTGCTAAGTCGTACAGCAATGCAAAATCGCTCAACGTCGCCCTCACCCCGAAGAAACGAAGAGACCGATCCTGAAATTCAATCTTTGGCAATGACTTACATGACTGTAAGGAGGGGCCGTGTGGGCCAAATCTCTAGTGCGTTAAACAAGGATGAGCGAGATTGGAAAGCAGCTAAAGCAGTAATGGGATAAACCTTGAGTGGAGCCCTACTCTTACATCATTGGACGGCACATACTTGCGCCCTTACCGTGGTGTTGTGAATACAAGCAGAGAGACGCCACTGCTGTACTGGTGCCGCTCTGGTATGGTCTTACTGGGTTCGAGGCTACAGACGCATGGTGAGATCAAGCCACACATCTTCCTACGCCATCGACGAGTAGAATTAGCTAGTTTCGCAGAAGATGTGGCTAATCAGAGAAGAAGCGAAGAGCGCTATACATGTCTCCGTCGGCAAGCCACCCCAAGCATCTCCCGCTGATACGGAGTGTCTAAGAAGCCGTCATCATGTTTGTTCCGAGTGCCTGAGGAACGTTTCATAGCAGCAGCACCCTCCTAATCCACCAGAATTACTCATCTTTCCACCTACGCTGCGAATTACCAAAACCTAAATCGGATGCTATATTGCGAGGTTCGCTGGGGTGTTTCCAAGAATACAGCAAATAGCATATTACTCCTGCCATATAGCCTACAAACCAATGTTGCCGGATCAAGATCACGATGGTTCACTCGCTTAATTTATACGCCCTCTCATCCACGAGGATGAGGTGAAGCCGGGCTTCTTAGTGTCCTCCAATCTAGCTGCCTAGCGAAGCCTGGGCACTTGTACTCTAGTCAACGCATTTGCTCCTTAATCCCGTTATCTCGCTCTCAACCAGTCAATGCATCAAAAATCCACCTTTAATGATAGTGTCCCTGAAACCTGAGTTAGACTCTCTTTATTACGGAGTACCTACAGTAGATGCCCACTTGTTACCCCTTTGAACCGCCCTCCCCCCCGGAGTACGAGGCAGACTCCCGTTCTCTTCTACACTGCGTAGCGACCGAGACAACCACGGGCTCCGACGGCGGTGAGAAGTTCTTGCCATGGGTTGCAGCCTTATCACAAGCAGGTTACACTTGGGTATACCTGCCAAGCCTGAGGCTACTAGGATTCTAGGACGTCGAGCCAAGCGGATCGATTTGGTATATCTTGATGCCCTTGTGAGGTTGTAACGCGGGCGAAAATGTATATTCCAAGATACATTCATATTGCACTTTTGTCACCAGCTCTTCTGGATACATAGAAGCCAATCGCACTATATGCGACTCCCACAACAGAGTCTGAGTATTGAGGGAACTGAACACGAATGCCCGCCCCGCAGATGTGAGACGAAGACGAGGCGTCCTAGAACCAAGGTTTGGAGCCAGATTTCTATTTCTCGGGTCGCCTATCTAATTGATGCCTCAACCCCAATTATTGCACTCGAGTGGACTTCTCAGATTATTAATTATTGTCCTCTAATTGGGTATCAAAGACGCCTAAGCTGTCTCGATGATTCCCGGATAGCGGGAGTTCAAAGCTCTTAAGAGCATGAATCTGACAAGGCGAGGCTTAGGTCTTAGATCAGTGCTTGCGGATGGAGTTACTGCATAGTCGCAAAGCCAGAGGTTAGCGAAAAGCTACGTTACTGTAAGGTGGAGTAGGGGTGTGTATATATAATACAATTATACAATTCCTTATCAGTAACGAGTTTTAGGATGACAGCATATTTCAAAAAAAAAACTAAAACGGGAACAAGATATCCAAGAATAAACCAAAGCAGCTTCTGTAACCAAAAAGGTAATCTGGTGTTGGATCTACCGGCGCGAACATCGCGGTTCAAGGACAACGCAATGAACACAAGCGTGAATCCCGTGGCGCCACCAAGCTGTTGATATTATATATTGATCGGAGATTCCAGTACTTATAGCTTTTTCCTTTTGAAAACCCAGAAGAATATAACCATTATCACGGCTGCTTCGCAATAAGAAGCCACCGCCGCGCCTGTCCCCTACCTATCATCGAGTGTGGCAGAACCTCGATTTGCCAAAAGTACTCGGAATAAGAGGTGCAAAAGCCGAGTTTTCGAAGGGAATGGCACGCTTGATCGGAGCGCGAATAATACAAACTTGTGAACTTCACTACATGTCGGTGCCCACTGCATCAGGAAATCAATTCTTTCAGCGCTGGTAAAAACCGGTACACGTAAGCGCTGGATTTAGCAGATCTGACATTTTCTTCTCCTAGCCAGTGGCGTGCATATTCCATGTCAAGTCATTAAAGCATGATTTTTTTCAGTGAATCTCTTTTTCCATTAAGGTTCTCACATTCGCGAAACGTCGCGTTTTCTTATATTCACCTCCGGGATCGCCTTCTTCTGCGCATTTGCCATATTCTCGGTATTCTCCGTTGTATCACTATGTCCATCATGACAGCTCTCAAGGGGAGGGAGTTTGTGAAGTAACATTCTCCACGAGTACTGGAGGGACAATACGAGCGTGAACGGAAGATCACAACCCTTCCGGATGAGGCCGTTTTCCTGCAAATAAAATTTCCTTCGCAGTATTCATACTTCGAAAAACATACTTATCCGGCAGTGAACATTGTGCTTCACAGAATGCTGTAAACTCCTTTGCTGGGAATATGTACGGTTTGCCACCGGAAAGGTCGTGTATATACCGTCATGAGTGCCCACTCTCTTTAGGAATGCGGACCTCATTAAGAGCTTGAAGTCTACAACTTGTACTCGAACCGATCAAGAAAAATTCCCTTGTTCATCTAGCGTCTATCAGAACCTCCAGGCGGCACAGAAGATTCGAATAGAAGATATAAAGTGACGTAAGGTACGTTGGTTTGTAGGTCTTGATCTTACAGCGCTAAATTCGTGTCAAGCACCAAACATTATGTGCATCTTATATGTCCGATTCTATCGAGGCTGCTCTCATCTAGGTGGCGAGCGATGGTGTCAGACCCCCAATGGAAACTCCACCGCAGAGTGCTCGGCGATCCTTATGGGATCCAAACTGGTAAAGGATGGTCGGTGCGGCCAATGTAAAGATAGGGGCATAGGTCCTCTGCGTCGGATCGGGGAGCTCCCCAGTGGTGAGCGAGGTTTTCCGCTCATGCGGTCGGAATTTGAGCGGACGCAAGTTCGTAGGAGTCGAGGCCAAGTGTGGTGTAGATATCAAGTATGTGGGTGCCCGTTCGGTATCTCGTTTGACGATTATGGCCGTCCACATTTCGAAAATTTGAGATAATGATTCTTATTGGCACGGTCGCGGCGGATCAAGTATAGTAGGTCTTCCGAGTCGCCTTCTCGTATTAAAACGCTATCTCCTTCACCGCCAGATCTCGAGGGGTTTTTGTGAAGCGGCGTTCCCCAAGGATGCTGGAGAGATCCTCAGCGTGAACGAAATATATTAAAAAAGATCTCCCGGATTAGGTCTTCTTCCTGCAAAAAAGTATTCGTTTGCAGTATTCATACTTCAAAAAACGTCCTTATCCGGCAGTGAACAATGTGCTTCACAGAGTCTTGTAAAGTTCATGCTGGGGACAGATTTGGTTCGCCATCAGGAAGATGTGTATATAACGCCATGACTGCCCGCTCTCTTTAGGGATGCAGACCTCATTTGAGAGCTTGAGATGTAGAAGCTGCAATCTTACCCAATCAAATCAAAATCTCCTTTCTATTTCTAACTTTTTCGAATCTCGAGTCGAATCTTCAGACATCGCCCAAGAATCAAATAGAAGACATAGGTTGAAGTAAGTAATGCTGGAATGTAGATTTGGTTCTCTAGAGCTGACTCTATATCAAGCACCAAACATCATGTGCATCTTATATATCCGTTTCTATCAAGGCTGCTCTCACCTAGCTGGTAGCCAATGGCTGTGTCCGCTCACGACTGGAGATGTCCCCCAAGCTTGCGCGGAGATGGCTGTCGGATCGCGCGTCGTAGTGGAAGATCGCTGCTTTCAATGTTCATATGGCAACAAGCGTTGGTATCAGGTGATGGAAAGCGATCTAGAAAAAATCTCACTCATGCCGTCGGATTTTGAGCGGATAGGGAGTGTCCGTAGACTTAACGGCCAATTGTGGAATAATTATCGAGTATCTGGATATGTATTCGGTATCACGCGTGATACTAATGGTCGTTTAGTATTTGGATTTGGAGATGTTCATAGCGGCCGGGCGAGGAGTGTCTGAAAAGCCGAGACATTGAAATACTTGTCATCACATATCAAGAGAACTTTCATACATAGCTTTACCTAGTCATAAGTCAAAACACAATTCCCATCACCACATGCCCACAAGTTAATAGTTATAAAGCAGCATCCTCTGACGGTGTTGAAACAGAAAACGAAAGTGTGAATGAGAATGGGAAGCCGTCGACAATGTACAAAGAAATTCACAGCAACAGATCAAGTAATGCAGCGAGTCAGCTTTCCTTTGTTACTGGGAAACTTGCCTATTTAACACCGAGAGTTCTTTCTCTTTACTAGGTCTTCAACATTATCGTTTGACATCTGCAAGTCGTACTCGGACCTGTTTCCTTTTAGCAATCTCAAACCTCTATTACGATTTCTCTCGAGACGCACGCGCAAGAATCAAGTACCTAAAGAAATCGATCGAAGTAAGTCGACTTCCGAACAGTTGGTCTGATTGGATAAAGCTGATACCATCATAAGCAACTTGCATCATGTGCAATTGCAGGCCTCAACTCTTTAGTCGCTGCAACCATCTACAGTTGAATTTAGAACCCTGCGCCGGCGGTAAAAACGGTACCGAGCTATGCTTCATCCCCGTCCAGGAGGCAGAATACGACGCCAAAAAGAACGGCTTCCTTGAAACGGATGATTATTGCAATGATTGCACAGAACAGATCAGAAACGCCCTTCATGAAGGGGTTTCAAGGCGGGATATAGGTGCAAGTGAACGTTCAAATCCATCGAGCCGATCGCATTTGGCCAAGCTGTGCGGGTATGAATGGATTGGGGAGTCCCGTGTAAAAAATACTCTGGGAGTAGAACAAGTGATAAAGAGATTTCGATTATGGGGTCAAACAGTCACCTGCGAATGGTATTACAGTGGTTATTTCCCCAAAACGATTAACGTAGTGTCGGAAGCGCCAGATTTGGGACAATGACCCTAGCCGGAACGGTCGCTACGACTCAAGTACCTAAGCCTTCTCAGTGGCGTCTCATACTAACACGGCCGGGCGAGGAGTGTCTGCGGAGTTTGAGGGGTTGACGAAGTAGGATCGGGGAGACTTGCCTGTAGTTAATGTACATGCTAATGTATTATTGATACCTGCCCAAAAAGCTTTTCTTAAGCTCAAGCACATAGAATTTCGAGATAGGAAAACTCTCAGTTATAAAGGCATCCATGCCGATAAGCGACAAAAACTGTACCGTCGTTAAGTCTGACAAGTCTTCTAAACCATATTCACGCATTAAATGCTTCGCCGCACTTGTCGTCGACACTTGCTCTCCACGCGCTTAGTTCGTGCTTCCTTGAGCCCGATTGACACTTGGTAGAATAACATCGTACTCTACTTGTTGCTGGATCACTAAGAATGTTACTCTTCGAACGTAGGCAGGAGAGGGGACTTATCATTAATCAAAGGTCTAGAACGTCTTTGGGAGGAAATTGAAGTCGGCTCGGGCGGTTGTTGTAGTATAATCTGCTAGCTTAAAAGACCTGATCACGTGAAGGTATCTTACCTTACTGGCTATGCTGCGCCGTACTATCCATCCTGTCAAACTTCCCTTTTTCAGGCTCCAGAAGCTAAGGATCTCCAGTCTCTGATTCTTGTAATATGCCCGAGGTTTAAAAACGGGTCTTCTCGTTCCAGTTCAACCACAGGACAATGCATGCTTTGAAGAGGCACTGGGCAGTTTGATTTAGAATTTCTCGCTGACGGAGTTGCGGAATTGATGATCTTCGGATTCTGTACACCTTGCTTAGGGGCCGTTCTTCCCTTCCCAAGTTTAGTACCTGATCTGGTGTCCACAGGCTTTTCGTTGGCGAGAGTGGATTGGTGCTGAAACCTTGAAAGCGAGCAAGAAATGATAAGCCAAGGACTTTGTTGACAGATGCTTGCGGCAAAATATATAACGATGACCATTTTAGACGAACAAGTGGGAAGCTCGATTCGGGATTAGTAGAGATAAGTACATAGAGAATATGAAGTTTGAAGCGGAATCCAAAAGACCAGCCGGATGCCATACGAGACGAACAGTCGAGTAGCTTCCAGCACATGTCAGTTACCAACCTGCCTACTGATTTGAATTAGCAGGCAGACCGGCAAACCCCTTCGAGCCCAGTAAGTCCTAACAGTCAACCGCTTTGCAGTGGCCCTTTACATCACGTGATCGGTACAGGACATGTCAATGGTCTAGGTACCTTGGGACTCGAAAACAGTGAGCATATTGAACGATCGACGGCTTTTTCGAGAATACTTAAAAGTCAATTTCGAATTCTTTTACAGTCTGCAACGCGTTCCGTATCGCAATGAATCATTTGCTGGTTGCAGGGCATTCAACCATGGGTCGGATGTACGGCATGAGATCTGTTCGTTCGCCTCCCTACCTCCTTGTTCGTTCCGACTTGGCCACAAAGCTAAGAAAGGGTTCGTAACTCATCACATTACATTAGCAAACTCTTAAGAAGCCATATGAATAAGTGCCAGCTCTTGAATCAAGAGGTGTCCACTGACCAGGAGGCATACAATCCTGCTGTTCAATCACCTCTGGGTACGAATCAGGACGCAGGTCACACTGCAGAAGGATACGTATATCGTACCTGATTGACTCTTAAGATTTTAAACCGTGGTTTACCTTACTGTGTAGATTAGGGTTAGCGCGTAGCTCGAGGCTGATTGGTGCACATCTGCCGTAGACTGCAGCAAGTGCCGGGACCCAACCACCGCGCAGATGCTGACATGAGAATCAACACGCTTATACCTTAATTCCTGCAGGCCCTCGAGCTGGTCTCCCATTTGTTAACGGTCCGCGTCCATCTCCTCTCGCGCACGCATTAACTCTTGCTCCCGTGAGTCTGATGGTCCCAGCTGTTGGGTACAGACGTTGTGGTGGAACGGTCCTGCATATACTACGGATGTACGTAGTAGTAAAATTCAACGTCACCCAATATTGCGCAGAAGCAAAATCCGATCATTCTTGGTAATTGTAGATTTTTTGTATAAATGTATGAGGCAAACGCTGACGCGACCATTGGGTTCTCATTGGCTATGATGTCTGTTGCTTCCTGCCACACCGGTGTGCTACTAAATATTATTGTGATAGGGGTCAAGCGAGCTAGCGAGTACGATAGCAAGATCAATATCTAAACTTGGCAGCCTCCTGTGCTGATTCTCCTCGGCACTGTACATATTGATGACTTCAGCCGGTTGGGGGCTCTCTCGAGGCTGAGGCAGCATAAGGATCGACGATGTAAACAACGCACTGTTCAGCCATCCCCAGCCTTGTGCCATATTTCTGGACTTGCTACCTTGGCATTGGCTAGCCGGCGACGTGGTCTTCGTGTAGATTGAAACCCAGAGTACGAGTCGTGTGGTTGCCTGCAGGGGATAACGTATTTTCGGAGCTGGAGACATGGACGGAGGTATTCCGATATCAGAAGTTCGGCGTTCTGCATTGTGATATGAACGCTTAGCATGCAGTAGGGCACTGGTGCACGCTGAACCTGGTCACAGTCAAAGATCTGATGCTCGTCAGCGTATCCTCAGCCGATGTGGTACGGATTGGATTCGAGGCATGCAGGTGCGGAGGAGACGGGAGAAACGGAGTTGATGTCATGGTGGAGAGACATGATCAACGGTGTGGGTGGGGTTGGAACAGCCAAAGAAAAATAGGAGCTAAGCATATTGACGAGTCGGATGATACCCCCGGGCATCCACCACGGTGCAATACCTGGAAGCTTCGGCAGGAGCGAGACGGCTGTGTAAAGATGAAGTCGTTGTTAAATCTCTAGCTTCAAAATTCTAGTGGATGGTTGAGCACGTAGCTTGGAAGCCCCGCAGTTGATAGAATGTGGGTACCCTGAGGAGCTGAAGAAACGGACAAGGGAAGTCCTGGTCCAACTCCGTGGAACACCAAGTCCAATGATCGAGCAAATAATCGCCTCCCGTCCTCATACGAGATGTTCGAGACCAATCTGTCACATTCAGAGTGTCTTGAGGCCCTGCATCTAAAGAGAAACTAACGGAAACTGCTGCTGAACGCGAACTTTCACCAGTGGTACGGTAGGGGTACACCTAGGAACCAAGCCGGAGACCGGACGGAAGAGCTGAAGCTCATGTGACAAACACACAGCGAGCAACCTGCATATAGCAAGGATAGGAGGAATCATAGTGTATTGCAGAAACACGGCTTGAACGGAGAGGAATGAGGGAACTGATAGCTGTAAAGCAGATGACTGGACGTAGAGAAAATCTTGCTAAACCTCGTATCATGTTGTATCCGGAGATCAGCACTCGATAGATATCCGTTGGCTGTGGTTGCCCAATTCACTACTTCTCACATGTTCCACGGGAGCTGCAAAAGATTGTGACTGTCGATCAGTGGGCCTGGGTTGTAGTGATTGGTGGGTAACGTGGCCGGTGAGCACGTTCAAGGCTCCCGAAAGGGGATTTGCTTTGTTTAGTGATAGCCCAGCCGTTTGTTGCCGAAGGAGTGAGCGAGCAAGACCACAAAGTCACATCACGTTGGATGCCCTCGAGACATAAATACCGCGTTGAGATCCCCCAATGTTTCGACTCGCGCTCAACATCTCGAACTCCAGAAATCTAGCCATTAAGCTTCCTTAATTTTCAAACACTTTCGAAAGATCTGACGGCTTGTGTCAAAGGCTCTTCATACCTGTACCAAGTTCGTACCAAACATTGGATATCATTCCATCTCAACCGCTAAGGGTGGCTGCAGCATACACCCCGTTTCCACGTGGTACAATATCCTCGGACGTCGATAGCCAACACTTTGTAGAAAGCAAAGCTTTTAAGTAAGAACGGAACCCCCGTTTATTGGAGACCTTGCTGACGTTTGGAAGATTGGATCAGAACAGCTCAAAAATGTGCTTTTTCGACCAACACCGTTTTGCTTGCGGCGACTGGAAATGGGGGCATTTTAGACAGCATTGCAACAGGGAGTACCGCACAGGTGAAACTTGCGGTATGAAACTGATTATGCAAACCGTCCCTGTCAGTCAGAAATGCAAACTCTGCGACAAGATCGATACGAAACAACGGCGCCGTAGCGCAGAGGTAGATCGGATCAGCCGCTGGCAGCGAGAAGGCAGCAAATTCCGAGCCTCGATTGACCGGTCGTACGACATGATCAAGGTCTTGGACAAAGAGATATATGAATTGGGAAGCGAGCGTCAGAGAAGACTCCAGGCTATTTGAGATGGCAGGTGTTGGCTTGATATGGTAATGCTGATGACGGAGAAGCTGAAGTTTCGGATGTGCGGTCATGTAGTACGCTTTTGTTGCGATGAAATGATTGGAGCTTCCGGTGGATTTGACTTATGGCTGCATGGATACCTGGTTCTTATTTTGTAGCTAAAGAATCTCCGATGAAACCCATCTTACCTTTGAAGATACTGATGTGCTGCTATTCGCTGATGGCTTGACGCTTTGGGGATTTGGAACAACTATAGCCGCCAGGGCTACCGTGCCGAAGTCGATCTTGCCATCACTATGGACATTTTCAATGAGGGAGATAAAAATCAGAGTGGGCATTAGCAAGTATTTGAATGAGAAATGGTATAGGTGGATTCGGGGAGAAAGAGTAGAAAGCGAGTGGAGACACGTAGTTGTTGCGTTGGCGGTCGGCAGCACTGTGATGCAGAATTTACTGGACGGCGGTATATTTGAGTACGCAGCTCTAAGGGTATTCCAACCATCAAACAACGGTCACGTTTATATTTATTTTCTTACCAAGGTACAGGCATAGTAGGGATGCTTAGAATGCTTGGACCGCTAGCTCTCTGTAATGAAGGCAAGATTTGATCAGAGTTAACATGAACGTGCTACTAGAGCAGACAAAAATGGAAGGGTTGTCTGGTTGTCTTCGGAGATATCTGGCCATCGGAGTTGTTGGTTGTCAGGTCTGGCCATTGCAGTCTCTCTGATGAGAGCACCAATTCCTGAAATGCTCTTTCGTCCACGGTACGACAGTCTCAATGACATCTACTACTACGATATCACTCGAGCGCCCTAACGCCAGAATGCTTTCAACTTCATTGTTGAAGCAAATTCATCCAGTATCGGTGTCTTCTTGTTTTGCCAGTCCATGCTCCTGTAATAACGTGGTAATTTCGTCCGCACCCCAAAGATGGTGATAGACGGTCCCATTCTTCGTCTTTCCCACCGTAGCAAATTCGACTTGGAAAGGGTGTCAGCCAATTTCCTTGGTGCTTTAGATATAATAGGGCCACATACTTTTCTCACTGCTTAGCTTTGTTGAATCCATCGTCTTGCTGAGGACCTTGACTGCTAAACCACAGGCCTCCTTCAGATCGCATTCCTCCTTGTAATCCTGCTTCAAGAGACTTTGAGCACTAGCATTGTTCGCCCCTACGCTTGTCGCTTTCCATCCTCCATAGTTTCCACTTGGATTGCTTTGATATAACTGGAACTGGCGCTGAGGATCATAGCCGGCATATATGAAGGAGACACCAAACGGCCGTAAGCCACCGTGTTGAGTGTACCCTTGCTTAAGATCACATAGCCGTCGAACTAGCTGTTCGCAGGGAATATCTTCGTTGTAGGTGAGGAGGTATCTTTGTGCAGCCTGGCGAGCATAGTTGATTAGGATATTCGCATCAGCAGTCATGCCTGCTACAGCACATATCATGTTGCTGGATCATGTAAGTTCGCGTCCAAGTGACAGTTTGTCATAGGCTGCAGAGTGCTCTTACTCATTCAAGATGTAGAGCTTCTCCGCTGAAGTGTCCTGTTCAAGCAGCTTGCTCGTCACTTTTCTCTCTGCAGCTAGAACTATTCCATCGCTTGCTAGTATGCCAATAGCTGTACCAGCGTGCGAAATAGCCTCTAGCGCATATTCAACTTGGTATAGACGACCTTCGGGAGAAAATATTGTAGTCTGGAATCTCCAGATTAGCTCCTGCTCCTCGAGGTTGAGGTGTTTTGGATCGACATACCCTTGAGTCGTATCTTCTTGACATGTTGCTTAAAGGCGAAGGGTCAGATTGAGGGGTGAGGGCCTGGTAGAGCTTGCAGGAGCTGAATGGGTTTTGCAGCGAGTGGCAGACTAGATGGAGAAATAGTTAGAGCTTCAGGCTTCGTTCTCACGCGTAACTATAGATCCACCCCTAAACCTAATGTGTCCAAGGCTTAGGCGAAAGTACAGACCGATCAGCACCTCGGTTCTTATACTCCTCCTGCCCTTCACTCTCTTCAACTTTGCAATTAGTGTAGGACTCGTAAACCTCTTAGTATTATTTTGAGAGTGTTCTGTGGACCCAAGATGCTCAAATCAACACACAGGCCTACTGTAGCTTCTCCACTTCCGGCTGGGTGGACAGAGCACAAAGCCCCTACAGGTAAGTAGACCAGCGGAGTTCTTAGTACCTTGCTGACCGTCCTAGTACGAGTGCTAATTGATACGCATCAGGACACCCATACTACTATAATGCTATAACTGAAGAATCTACATACGCTCGTCCGCTCGAGACACAACAATTACCAGTCAAATCCCAGCAAAGTATAGGACCAACATATGGGGAGCTCCGTGGTGGGACTAATGCCGGCTACTCCAACGAGATATTTCCCGGCTCTGCAGGTTTTAATCACCATCCGTTTCCACTAGGTAATGGCTATCGCGAGAGGGGAGCCTTTAGAGGAGGCCAGAGTCGTCAGCAGCCACTTCAATCCGCGGATCGGCCAAAGTCAAGGCACCTAATTCCCGGCTGTGAACCATGGCTACTTGTATACACAAAGCTTGGAAGGCGCTTTGTCCACAACCCAGAAGAGGGGGAAAGCTTCTGGAAATTTCCCTTGGACGTGATGAAAGGCGTTGTTGAATACGACAGGGTGCAACGAGAGACCAAAATCAAGAAGGAGAGGGAGGAGATGTTGGATAGCAATGATGAAGGTTCACTTGCAGCCGCCGTAGAACTGGTAGCGGTTGAGAGCAAAGCTCCTACTGCAGCTCCAGCACCCATTGCGTCTAACGTTAAGTCCGAGGTTGCCGAAGAGGAAAGCGAGGAATATGAAGAGGTCGAAGTCACGGATGAGGAGGAAGCTGAGAACCCCTCAAAGCGTCAAAAGACGGGGGAGGAAAATCCCGATCAGCCTGTTGAATTCAATGAGGACGACATTGCATACCAATTGGCCGCCATGGGTCAGGACTACGGTCTCGATCCAGGCGAATATGGGGGCGGAGAAGGCGAGGATCTGGAGGAAGGTGCAGAAGGCCTTGCGCTTACGGAAGAGGATTCAAGCGCACTGTTCAAGGATATGCTGAATGACCACCATGTCAATCCATACAGCCAGTGGGACAAAGTCATCGAAGCCAGTCACATCGTTGAAGATGACCGTTATATTGTTCTACCAAACATGAAATCAAGAAAGGAAGTTTGGGGTGAGTGGAGCCGGGAAAGGATACTATGGCTCAAAGAGCGACGAGAAAAGGAAGAAACGAAAGACCCTCGTATACCATACCTCTCTTTCCTACAGACTCATGCAACGCCTAAGCTATACTGGCCTGAGTTTCGGCGGAAGTACAAGAAGGAACCGGCTATGCGTGACGTGAAGCTCTCTGACAAGGAACGTGAAAAGTGGTACCGTGATTACATCAACCGTAAGATGCAAACCTTGTCTTCAACATCAAACGCTAACTTCATCTCCCAGGCCTCAAACTCCCAGAAACAACATTAAAAGCCGACCTCGTTACCGTGCTGAAGTCCATACCCCTCCACCTCCTCAACCGCTCCACAACACTCGAAACCCTTCCTCTTCCCATCCTTACAGACCTCCGCTATATCTCCCTCCACCCCTCTATCCGGGATCCCATGATTGAGACCTATATCGCAAGTCTCGCCCCTGCCCTTGACAATACGAAGATCTTACCCGAAGAAGAAGAGGCACGAATGGAGGAGAGACAGCAGCGTGAGAGAAGGGAGAAGGCGTTGTCGGAGCGGCAAAGGCAGGTGCAGGAAGAGAAAAAAAGGCAAAGAGGGCATTTTCAGGCTAGTAAGGGAATCTTGAGGGAGGGAGAGGAGGAAGTTCAGCGGGCAATGAGGGTGGGGAAGGAGGGGTTGAGGGGGTATATGGAAGGGGCTGTGAAAGTCGAGGAGCATTGACGATCTTTCTTCAAATATAACACATTGAAACATGAACGACAAGTATCAAAGACGTTTACCTACATTGTGAACTGTTGTACAATTCGGAGCGCACCACTAACCCCTTTCTATGAAACACAAAGCAGCTCGATCCCGAAGCGACTTCCGGAGGGTTGTCATAACTCATGCAAACGCCCGCTTGAAAACCAGTACCGAGAAATCGCACCGTAGCATCACCATCGTAGCCTTCGCATCAGAGCATCTGCATCACCTTACCCAAACGCCCCATCCATCTCCCTCATCATCGTCATCGCTATCCTCTTCATCGCTTCCACCATCCCCACCACTCTCCACGTCCGCCTCCTCAGCCTCCTCCCTCTCCGCCTTGCCTCCATCCCCATTCCCGTCGTCCTTCCGTACCCTCAACCCCTCCCTCTTCTCCCTCAGCTTCCGCACGCGCTCCTCCAATTCAGCCATCTCCTCAAACTCTTCCTCCAACCTGCGTGCCGCATCCTCTTTTTCGCCCTCGAGTTCCTCTTCTCGCTTTTCCTTTCTCTGTAAGCTAGCTTGTTCGCGCGACTGCGCGGCGAGTTCGGCGGCTGTAAGTGGGGCAGCGGTGATGGTTGCGGCAGCGGTGAGGGCGGAGGGTTTGCTGGGAGGGGAGGTGGGAGGGGTGGCGATGTCGCGTTCAAAGGCGGCCCATTCGGCTTCGTCAACTTGGGCGGCAGAATCTGGAGGTGAGGGACGAGTAATTGTGAAATCGGCTTCAGTTGGTTCGGCGGGCAGTCTTGAGGCCTTTGTTGCTGAGTTCTCTGGAGCCCGCGCTTCTGGCCCAGCCGACCCTGGCTTTGTACCGTTTAGCTTGGTAGTGCCTTGGCTAGAGAGATTCTCTGGTACATTGTCGTCGGCTTTGGTCCGTTTCCTCAGATCGTCGCCATCATCATCTGCTTTGCGTTTCTTGCTACCATTACTATTGCCGGTAGTAATCGAAGCACTGCTGGCAGCTGTGATACCGTTGGCAATTGAATTCGTACCGTTGGTTGCATCGTCATCAGGTTCCTCAGGTGGTGGTGGTGCGCCAGGTGGTCGGCCAAGAGTTCCATCACGTATCCTCTGAAGGCGCATCGCATGTTGATCCGAGCGGAGGTGCTTGTTCCAAAATGACTCTGATTTGAGCTGGATATGGCATACGAGGCAGACGAGAGTACCGGTGGTGGAATAGGTAGCATGAGGGTGATTGATGCGACGTGAGGCGCGCTCATTGCGTAGCATCGAGCGGACGTCTGCCATGGTGGTGTTTCTGGCCAGTATGAGACCCGTAGACTATGGTGGTGTATACGTAGGATTCCCTAGGGTTGATGTAAATAGTGCACCTTCCATGCTCTGAAGCTGGGGTTGGGCTGCCGTTGAGGTCGTCTAGCGCAATATATCAATGTGGAGTCAAAACGTTAGGTCCACTAGGTAAGGTACTCTAGGTGCGGGAAGTCACGACCAACCCAATTTGGCTATGTATATATATCAAAATATCACCATAACTCCGTTTTAATGCCCTGACCACTAATTTCAACTAGCTGTTCGCATCTACAAGGCATTTCGCTGATTCTAGCCCGCATTTCATCCGTAGTAATCCGATCCCATTCTTCGAGAATTATCTCTTTTAGCTCCTTCAGCGTGTGCCATTCCCGCTTCCTAATACGTTGTTTTAATTATGTTCCAAACCCCTAACATCTTTTCCGTGTAGTACTTGTTAGTCATGAAGTTTCCTTTTGGCTTGACCTCCTGATCGTGAGGTTTTCGCGCCTCTCAGTCGCGTACTCGTTCCTGATACGTTTCTTCCGTTTGATATTTGCTTCGACGAGGTTTAGGTTCCTGTTTGACTGGCTTCACAACCGAAGAATCATTCTCATCGTTATAGAAAATCAGGGGACCTTTGGCGTGCCATGACACGAAGCCAGCCATGTGCAGTTTGACTTCCTGAGTATCAGGCATTTCCTGCAGGTTATCTGAATGTAATTGAGTGCCCTCTTCTCTGAGAATACAGCCGCGATATATCTGACTCGGATCAACATGTGCTTCGTCTGGAAGAGTCACATATTGCCAGAAGCTTTTCATCGTAATCGATTTATAGTCATTGTCGTATTGAACACGAGCATTCTTGTTTGCAGAGCTAATCAGCTTGATTGCAGGTCTCCTTCCCATTAGGATTCTTGGTTTATGCTTAGCACAGTGAGCTCTGAGTGTACGAAGGCTGAAAGGTAACTGATGATGAGCTAATTGAGCTTCTAAAACTTGATCTCGTACGCGATTTGTGACAGGATCGACTGGACGTTGTAAAAGCTCTTCAGTGAGCTTGGAAGGTCTATCGATACGATGTTTTCCTATTCTTCTATGGGCTGATGAAGTGATGAGTTTAGGACTCGTCGTTCAAGTAGCCAATGAAAGCCTGTGGCATGAGATATTTCCTCCTCTTTGGTCGTTGTCTTTACTGATTTGCTCTGTCGTGTATCGATCGCATGGAAAAAGCGAGCTTTACGGATTGTATCGGCCTCTTGACGACGAGATCTAGGTGACGGGGTTCGTGGAGCCATATTTGATAGGTAGGTAGGTGGGTGAATAGAAAGGTGAGTGGGAAGGGTAGGTAAACAAACATACCCTGGTAGGTCACGTGTTGCTTGGTAAGCGACTAAGGTACCTTAGCCGATACCGATGTTGCTTTTCCATCACCTCCACTTTGTGATCTCAACATGAACTTCGAAACAACACTCCATCCACGTACTTTCAACTCCATCGATCTGTTGTTAGGGCTGATCGCATAATTCTACCGCTCGAATGCAGCTATAAAGCTAACGGTCTTGAAGCTTCTGTGGATCAATACAAGTTGACCACTGTGACGTGCTTAATTGAAGCTTGACGGGGTTTTTTCTTACATTCTTGAGAGCGCATCCTTGGCGATCTTGCAGCAAAAGTCTAAGCAGAGTCTGTGACACAAGTGGGGGTCGTCTTGTATTCCCAGGTCTTGAGTAAACTTAGAACCTTATCTACGATACTCCGATGTGCTACGCGTCCGAGTGAAGCACATAAACCGTCTCAAGCCTGAAGCATTAGTAGTTCATTGAGTGTATTATCGAACATGGCAGGTAAGCGTTTAACGTTCACGTTGTCGTTCTAGGTGTTTGACCTTCGGACGTGTTGAGATCCCGCCTTTACAAAGCCCATTGGCTAACATTTACTTGCAGATGAAGTACGGAGATCAGGCAGAGCCACCAAAGGGCAACATACAAAGAACCTTGAGGTAGCCGACGAGCCTACACCGACCAAGCGTGGCGGCAAAGCAAATAAGGCCAAGGCCTCAGCAGAACCCACTCCACCTTTAGATGAGGATGTCGATGCTATTATACGATGCATTTGTGGCTATGTCGAAGAAGATGAAGATGATGATCGAGTCATGATTGTATGCGATAATTGTGAAGCATGGCAGCACAACGAGTGTATGGAGATTTCGGAAAACCCAGATGATCTACCCGATCAATACTTTTGTGAACAATGCAGGCCTGAGGATCATAAGGACCTTTTAGCTAAGGTCGCTCGCGGAGAGAAACCATGGGAAGAGCGGGCAAAACAGAGGGAACGTGAAGAGGAGGAAAGAAAAGCGCGTAGGCGTAAAGGAGGCAAGAAGGGCAAGAAGGGGAGAGCCAGCGAAGTCAAGCCCGAGGTCAAGCCCGAGGTCAAGCCCGCGGTCAAGCCCGAGGTCAAGCCGGAGCCAAAGCCCGAAACTAAACCTGCGGCGAAGAGTAACAGCACACCTTCCGGCAAAACTTCTGCTCAACCTGCTGCTGAACCCACTGCTGGACCTGTTGTTAGAAGTTCTAGCGAAGGAGTACAGCCTGGGGACAAGGCAGAGAATGGTCAGAAGAGGAAGTTGCCTGATGACGCTATGAACCCGATGGAGGGTCCAGATCCACAGGTATGCATTCGACCACTCTTAGTATATCAGGTGTCATCCGCTGACATTCTGGCGCAGGAGCAACCAAGTAAAGTGCGCAAAGTCTCAAGCCCAGTTGACATAAAGGTTCCATTGCCTCCTCAGGACCAGCGCAGATCAAGCGCTGCAGCAACTCCTGCAAAGGCATCATCTAAGCGTGATTCAAAGGGATTGGTGCTTCAAACAGAGTTAGTGGAGAATATCTCAGATCTGCAGAACGAGGCGCGGAGGAGAGTTGCAACTGCTTTAGTCAGACTTTTCATAGATCAAACACAGCAAGCCCAGAAGGATGGCACCTTCAAGCTTCCCCAAGGCCAAAGCCATGATGCTTTCGGTCTGAAGTTGGGGCTCGCAGTAGAGTATGCGGTATATCTGAACTTCTGGGGTCAATCTGCGCAGCCAAGCTCCCAGTATAGCGACAAATTCAGGATGATATTACACAATGTGAAGGCAAACCCTGCTCTGAGAGACCGTCTTCTTAGTGGAGGTCTGTCACCGAATGAGTTGTCCAAGATGTCATCGTTTGACATGGCGAGCAAGGAGTTGCAAGAGAAGACGGAAGAAATTATGAAGGAGTCCGAGAAACAGCACATCATCATCCAAGAAGATGGACCGAGGATTCGAAGAACCCATAAGGGAGAAGAGCTGGTCGACAACGAGTCCAATATCGCTCAAGGATCGGATACGGTTTTCACTCATGCTCCGGTGAGGAGGAGGGAATCGGAGATGGAGATGAGTGCTTCAAAACAAGCAAGTCCACCAGCAGTGAGCCCACCAAGTCCTGCTGCTGTCGAAGAAACCTCCTACTCGGCTACTGCTGGCTCTCCAATTGCCAATCAACCTTTAGTAGTGGATACAAGCGCTCCACCGAGACCTAGTGCAGGAGGAGATCGAAAATCGTCCTCTACCTTCAATATCCAAGACGTTTGGTCCAGCGTCGGCGGACCGGCTATTACAGAAGGACAGCGAGCCCCTCAACAGGCATCATTGGGTTCCACGCCGGCTCAAGCTCAACCACGACCAGGCGAGGCTGACGCTGACATTGACCGCCTTTTAAAAGACGAAGAGGCTGACGAAGAAGAGCCATACTCCCCAACCGACTACACCGCAGACCCAGGGTCTACCATCTGGCGTGGCAAGATTACCATGCCCAGCATAGCCGAATTCCACGGAATCGCCAAACACGTCGCAGGCGCCAATCTCAGCTCTACTTACCCATGGTCTCAACTTATTCCCAGTTCTCTGATGATCGAAGGCCGTATCGCCGTTGACCGCGCCAGCGACTACCTCTGTGGCCTCAAGTGGAGCCACACCACCGAACTCTCTGTCGTCTCCGTCACCCCTGCTGATGAACCGGACTCCATTGCCCAATTCGATAAGCTCTTCCGCTACTTTACCGAACGAAACCGCTACGGCGTCATTGGCAAGAGCCCCGTCGCTGCTGTGCGAGATACTTATCTTGCTACTCTCGAAGTAGGCATGAGCAAGAAACCCGACTTTGTCGAGCTGCTCGAGTACTGCACCATCGAAGACCCAAGCCCAGAACGCATGCTACTACTTACTTTCGTAGTCAAGAACAGCAACTCTCCTTCTGCGCAAAATAACCATTCCCCTTCTGCGCACGCCACTCCACGCCACCTCGACGCTGCCACCGTCGCCAGCCCCATCGGCCCCTCAGTCAGCCACTCCACCTCCAACTCCTTCTCCGCTCCCTCCCCTATGGATCACTCCTTCCCCCATACCTCACCCAGCCCCGGCTACGCACACATGCCCCACCAATACAGCAATTCTCCCCCCCAGCCCCACCAGCACGCCTTCCAGATGCCCCCTCACCAACAACATCCAGCTTATCAACAACCCCAACCATACCCAAACCCTTCGGGCATGGATGCTGCGAGGCAAGCCCTCGGGAACGAATTAGCGAATTCAGCGAGCGTGGGAGACTTACTGAAAGAGGCGCCGAACACAGGGGTGCCGGAGTTCTTGGTTATCAAAGATCTACTGGAGACGGTACCGGCGAGTCGGAATGATTTTGGAATGCTGAAGGGGTTGTTGACGGTTAAGCACCAGAGTGGGGGACAGCAGTAGTGCGCAATTCATCCGTCCTCGGTGCTTGCGGATTCTGAGATAATTTAAAAAAGGGGTTATCTTTCTAGCTTGCTCCACAAAGAGTTTTGGACTTCTTCGCTGGCTAGGATATGTTAGCCAAGTTTCTCCATTGCTTCTTACGAGCTTTGTGGTTGGAGCAGAACCGGGAATGGCCTCGAGGTAGTTGTTGCCTATCTTGGTGGATGGAATTAGAGGCGTCAGGGGGGGTTAGCCAAGGTATCGGAGCAGAGCTTTCCTCGGCTTCTACGCGTCTGGAAGTTATGAAGCGAGGTACCCGAGGTTTGGCGTGGATGTTCGAAAGTTTGTGATTCTTTGTACATAGTGTGACTAGCAATTCTATTTCGCATTTTCATTGGAACTCCACCGTGACGCTTGTAAATCTAAGCCTCATTGACTAATTCTCTCTACTTACATATTTGAGGACACTTCTAGATCACTGCACCTTCTTCTCCATCCCACCTTGAAGAATCTTTCCGCCCAACTTCTCCTTCACCGCCCTGAATCTTTGGATTAACTTCTCCCTCATCCCCTTCAAGTCCCACCCCTCCACCTCATCTGCGGCCACAAACCTCCTGACTAAGATTGTGAAAATACTTCCGAATGCCAATGCCATAACCGTACTGGTCAGTATGATCACGTTGTACGGCATGCTGAAATCGGGTGTGGGCAACGGTAGCAGCAAGCTCGTCGTGCGAAGATATACAGGCGCTGGCGACGATGAAGAGGCGGAAGAGAAATTTGGGAGAAGACGTATAATGGCGGGAGCGATATCAAACCCCCGGTTCGCGTCGGGGGGGTATTCGGTATAGCGCAGGATAGCTTTATCAAAGTCGTAGGCTAGGGTGACGACAGATGCGGGTGGGACGGAAACGATGAGCTCGAGCTGGGTACCCCTAACGCGGTCGAGTGCCGGACGGTAGTAGATGTCTTTGATACTATCGGAGGACTTCCGTGAGCGGTTTGAGGGGGAAATGTGAGCGGTAAGGGTGTGCAGGTAGGGTTTCATGAACCAGGGGAGGGACTCGAAGTAGATGAACGAGATGGAGTCGGTGGTGGAGGGGTTGGTGACGAGGGTTTGCACGCCACCGCGCTCCTGGCCGTGGCCGGTGAAGGAGCGGGAGGCGTAGAATGGGGGTGATTCAAGAGGGTCAAGGGGAGGGTCCGTTTGCTGAGGAAGGATGATTTCGAAAGGGTCATTCGGGGGAAATGTGAAGCAACGGGAAGTGCCAGCTGCGTTTTTGATCTCGTAGGCACCGGACGAGGCATAGACGTCGCGTGTATGGGGTACGTTAATGCAGATGGAGGGTTCGGAGTCGTTGGCAAGGCAGGATCCTTTCATGGGACGCCCAAAGATTTCGGACAAGCTCCAGGACTGCCCGGAGGCCAGGTCCAGGGGGTAGCAGGCGACTTCGGATGAGTAGGGTTTGGAGGTGTCGCATATCAGGTCTTCGCTGGGAACTGGGCGGGGTATGGGATTATCTGGAAACTATCAGTACTTTCAGCAATCTTAAAATAGGAGAGCTCACCTCGAGGCCTCTTCGAGCGCTGGATATCTAGCACCATGTCCACGGTCTGCTCCAGCTCGATGATGCATTCGCCCCCATCACTTGGGCAGACCGGGCGGACGTCGATAGCCATACTTTGCCACGACGCATCGAAGAGCTTGTGGCCATCCAGTAAACTAGATATGCCTGCTTTTCCCTTACATGGGAGCAATTTCAGGAAAGGAGTCAAGTTCTCCGTGCAGACCACTTCTCTCGGTAATGTCCCATGCAGAAGATGGAGGTTCGACAAGGAATCGTTCGAGTGGTCTCCGGTAGGCTCAAAAGTCACCACTGGTCTGGTCGTCCGCGTGGAGTCTATAAAATTGAGTGAGGCGCAAAACAAGCCGGAGACGGCATTGGTGAGAGTAGTCCATCTCGCAAATGCCCTAGGATACTGTAAGCCGAATGTTTCTCCAATCCAAGATGATCCACATACTCGGCGCCCGTCTCTGCCTCCACCCAGGCCCAAAGCTCAACCCCAGTCCCTCCCTCCTTTGCCCCTCCCCATGGCCTTGCGCCCCAACTCTCTGCATCCCAACGACCAGTGCTAAACCTCAAATGAAGCTCTCTCGTTTTTGCATGCTGCAGTATCTGACCTAGCGACCGGGGAATATACTTGAAATGCTGTTGCTCAAAAGATTTCACAGATGCGTTGCTTCGGAAATTGAAAGAGGCCAGTAATGATGCTGGGGCTAGCGGTTGGAGGAGGAGACGCTCATGATAGTCAGGGTCGGCAACACAACAACTGAATAGCAGTAGAGACAGTAGTAAGAGGTGATAAATGGATGTCATGCCGACATCACAGCCCCTTATGTATTCATATAAGGTCAATGGTAAACGTTGAAAGTGGATGGAAGCTAGCGTTTGACAGGGCTAGCCCTACGAGATGCGATGCCGAAAGTTCTTAACCGTTTAGACCATGACCATTATTCTTTCTTTACACTCACCATCGCCTCGAAAGCTTCCCAGTAGACGTGCACGTGTCACCGGAGCAGCAATTCTGTAAGCTATGGCAGCAGAACAGAGGAAGCTGCTTGGTACGTTCGAAAGCTTCACTTCTCTTCAAATTCGCACGTATACCTCCAAAGCTATAGCTAACACCTCTCAGAGCAGCTCATGGGCGCCGGCGCCTCCTCCCGGCACGCTCAACTCTCCCTTACCGACCCCAAAGTCTGCCGCTCCTTTCTCGCCGGCACCTGCCCTCATGACCTCTTCACAAACACAAAACAAGACCTCGGGCCCTGCCCCAAGGTCCACTCCGAGCCCCTAAAAACCGAATACGAGTCCTCCCCCGAAAAGGCCAAATTGGGCTTCGAGTACGATTACATGCGCGACCTGCAGAAATACATCGACGAGTGTAATCGAAGAATCGACGCGGCGCAGAGGCGACTGGAGAAGACACCGGATGAGATACGGCAAACGAATGATCTATTGAAACAGATTAGTGATTCGAGCCGCACGATAAACACGGGACTGCTGGAGGTATCGGTCCTTGGGGAGAGCGGGAGTGTGGGGCTCGCGGTGACAGAGTTTCATAAGGTTCGCGTTGCGAAAGCCGGAAAGGATGAGAAAGAGAGGGAGCTTAAGAGCTTGTCGGATACTTCTGGGCCCTCGGGTCATCAGAAGCTGCAAGTTTGCGATGTTTGTGGGGCGTATCTGAGTAGACTGGATAATGATAGGAGGTTGGCGGATCACTTTTATGGGAAGATGCACTTGGGGTATGCGCAGATGAGGAGGACGTGGGAAGGGCTGCAGAAGGAGTTGAAGGGGAGGGCACTGCCGGCGAGGGAGGGGAGTCCAAGGAGGGAAGAATTCGGAGACAGGGGATTCGGGGGCAGGGGAGGGTTCAGAGGGGGAGGTGGGGGCTTTCGAGGAGGGTTCAGGGGGAGAGGAGGATATGGGGGGAGGTGGTGAGAGATTCCTCCATGTGTGGTCATTTACAAGCGAGGCGTTTGGACATGTGGAACTGGGGTTTCAAAAGGCAGCAATTGGCTGCTCGGTATCCTTTCTAGGTAGATACCCTATGGTACAAGCGACTGTCATGGTAAAATGCTATTGACAAAATCCTCCACTGGTCCAAGTGGACCGACAACCAACTACCACCCGCCCGAAGGCTCCTTCGCCGTCTCCACCTCATCCGCCCAGCTCTCCCCTTCCGTCGCCTGCATGATATCCGCGCCCTTGATGGGCGCGGCTTTCTTGTCGTCGATATCGTCCTTTGGCGGTGGTTTCGAGCTGGCTGGTAGTGATGGGAACTCCTTTTCCGCATCGACAGCCGGAACAGCAGAGGCCCCGCGACCTCTACCTCCCCTTCCTCTTCCCCTATCGCCGCGACCCCTCCCTCGGCCTCCCCTTGGTGGGTTGGCCCCTTCCTTCTGGTCGGCGGTTCCACTTGGAAGCCCGTAGTAACCGCCACGGCCCCCACCTCTTCCCCGAACCGAAAATCCACCGTCCATCCCGTAGGATCGACCTTGATCTTGTCCACCTCGGTATGCCGTGCCTCCATTTGCACCTCTTCGGTATTGGCTTCCTCGCGAAGCGTTATACTCCTCTTCCTGCTTCCCCTCATCCCACTCCCTGCCTCCTCTTGCCCCGAGCTTCCTTAGTCGGTTTCTTTCTCTCTCCTGGTCCATTGCTCTCCTAGCAGCTCCCTCCTCTTTCCTTTTCTGACTCGCCAATGCCTCTCGCTGCTGAAAACTTGCCTCGTCTGCTTCTGCTAGCCTGTGAGCTTCTTCTCTCCTGGCATTGTTCAATTTTGCTGCTTCCAGACGAGCACTTAGTTCGTCTTCTGTAAGCTTCGGTTTGATGTTTCCGCCTGTGGCCGAGCGGTCACCGCGAACGGCGGTAGCAGGTTTAGAGGTTTGATCTGATTCGGTAGTGATATTACTGGTGGTGGTTGTGGGGTCATCGTCGTTGGGATTGTTGGTTTTTTGAGGTGAAGAGTCTTGTGTAGTCTTCGGTGCTGCACTTCTACCTTGCAATCGGCTTGAACGCTCGTTGCGTTGGCGTTGCGGTTGGGCGTTTTGTATTGTTACGTCTTGTTGGGCCGGCTCAGCTATAGGCGTAAAGTCGTCATCAAATAGATCATCCGGGTCCCTGGTCTGTGCGAAGCCATCCATTGTCGAATTAGTGATTAGCACAATTGAGCAGCGGATTTCGCTAGATCTATATCTCCAACAAAGATATATCGTCCTCAGCGGTCTGGCTATCGTCGTCGGAGGTGTTGACAGTGATGCCTTCAGCCCCAGTTTCTTGGTCGGAGGTGTTGATCCCGTTTGTTGCACCTTGGCTCCCCGTGGGCGAATAATGGATTCCGTTTGTTAAGCCCTGATGTTCTGTAATCTGCGAGACGATCCCGTTGATTGTGCCTTGGCTCTCAATGGGCGAATAAAGGATTCCGTTTGTTAAGCCCTGATGTTCTGTGGTCTGCGAGACAATCCCGTTGGTTGCGCCTTGGCTCTCAGTGGACGAAGAATTGGTGCCGTTTGTTGCGCCCTGACGTTCTGTAGTCTGCGAGACAATCCCGTTCGTTGCGCTCTGACTTTCTGTGACCAGGGAATAGATTCCGTTTGTCGTCCCTTGAGACACTCCGTTCGTGGTGATACTAGTGCTCCCTGTTGCAGCCAAGGTTCCCGATACAGTTGAAGAGCCTGGCAAAATTGCCGGTGCGTTTGAGACTACTGATAGGCGTGCAAGCCCAAACTCTGGTATTGTCGAAGGTGTTGTGATGCCGTTGCTGTAAGGATCCGAACGAGTGAGCTCAACCTGTTCAATCAGAATGTGAAAAGGAGGAATATGCTCAGAAAATTGGGAAGGGACGTTGTCCTCCACTGTCAATTGATCGTAGTCTGGACTGGCAGTAGGTCTTGAAGGAGGAATTGAACTTCCGTTACCTTGGTGGGTCATATTCGCTGATTGGCTGACTCGTGTAGAAGGTTCGGGCCGCTGGCGCCGGCTTTTGTGAAAACTTATCGCCGGCAGGGCTGAGATCATGTAACGCGTCATGTTACCCCTTCACTTTTCGCGACAGAACATCGCCTACCCATAGCACCCAGTCAACTACCATTACAAGTCGCTACCTTACTGTTAGATTCTGACGTCGAGTCACATATTTCAACGGTACATATCTTATAAGTCAAGCTGTCCCCTCGACTTGTGGTAAGAGCGACGTTGTAAATCGCATCTTAATTTCAGACCACCATAGGCTCTGCTAGAAGGACTGTAGGAAACGGAGGAATCTTGACCAGAAATACCACTGGTCTTCATAGCCAACTTAGTGCAGTCATGCCAAAGGCGACCAGTACTCCAACTGCTGAACGAGGTCTCGGAATCAACTAGGTCCCTAGATCACCATTCATATAGTCGTAGGAACAACCGATCCCTCTATTTCTTAATATCTAAAATCTAGATCGTCCAAGTCTTTCCGGCGCCGTTATATCAGCAGGCGGAATGAGGTACATTCAGAGTTTCGAGCACGAACACAATGTCATAATCCAAGCCCAGGCAATCTATGTAGAGGCCATGGAAACCCACAACTTTTGAAGTAAGCGATCATGATCATAGCTCCCGGACGGTAAGCAATAAAAAGTACGCCAGCAGTGCCTGCCCTGCCAACCTTAAGGTACAGGTACTAGGTCGAAGTCGTTGCATCAGAAGCTTGGTGAAGCTTTCCGGAAGCGGCAAGAGTCTGAGGATGCAAAAGAGCCCAGGGATCTGGGGTCATCTGCAAAAGTGTATGGCGACACACGGTAGAGTAGCCACGTTTCCCAGGCAGGCAACACCCCAAATAAACGACAGATAGTGACTATAGCTACTTATGATGGGATGATTCTCGCCACCGCTTAACAGTCAAAGGGATGGAGCAGAGGTAATCGCAAGAGCTTCGCGCGATGTGTTAACGGCAGGCTTCAGCATACGAGCTTGACAGCTCAAGAGACAGTCGACGTGGTCTTGACGTCCTTATCTTTGCCATGTATACTCGAAGAGCCATCATCCGCGTAAAGGTTGTGCTCGTTAATATAGTCGATTACAGGAGCTGGAACAAGGTATGCAACGCTCATATCTCTTTTCAGGAAAAGTCTGATCTTCGTACTTGACACATCGTTTTGTATCAGTTGTTGAATGACGTAGATGTTCTCCTTCCATTGCTGTAACGCGGCGAGTGCATCATCAATATCTGTACCAGCTCTCTCGACGATAAACGTTCCATATCGTCCAAGTATATGATCCAAGTCTTTATCACTCCACACACCAGGAGTTGACATAGTCTGGATGAGGTCTGCACCAGCCAGGAGGGCAACACGCACTGGTTTGCGCTCGCCATCTTGCGTCTCGATACCACCGCGGATAGTATTGATTTCGTGATCAAAATGGTCCAGAACTACAGCGGTTGGTTGGTAGTCTTTCTGGGCTTCCCAAGGATCCACCATCAACCAATCCGAGGTTTGATCCACTGCTATTTTACACATTTGAACTCTGTCAAGGCTAGTGAGTATTCGAGGATCCGTGAAACCCAGGTATAAGCATGCTTACCGGTGTTGAGCACTGGCGAGACCCGCTTTTTTGTATGCATCAGACACAGGTGACAAGTAACCTCCAACGATCTCGAAGTCTGTGCTAAATCTGACATAGTCGGCGGCCATCTCAAACATCCTGAGATGTAGATAGGTGATTGGTGAGAAGGACCCGCAAGCTACAAGTAATAAAGGGGTTTTCGACGAGTCAGTCATAACCCGCCTGAGTCTATGCTCTGGGAATGCATAACCATCCGAGTTTGTTGCAGCTGAGGTAGATAATTGCCTGTCAGGCTGGGGTGAACCAGTAGAACTAGGCTTGAATTCTTCGGAGTCCATTGTCCAATTTCGAATGTGTCTCGTCAAGAAGGTATATAGTATCTCGGGTCCGTAGATGGGACCAGACTTTGGCGTTGCTGCCTGGCCCACAGATACGGGCAGCCGGATGCGCAAAAAGGGCCGCAGAGTGGACAACCTTCCGCAGGGAAAGGGTGGCGCGATGGTGAAGTTCGAGCCCTTGAGGAGGGGCGTACTCGAGGCAAGCTTGCGGAATGGTTGGAAGATCTGGTGGGGGTCCTCAGTTTTTATGATGGAAAGACAACCGGACTCGCGGATAATCTGCTTTGCTTCTTCTAGGCAAGCTTAGCATGCTTGGCAGGTATAGGCTAGAGTTGTCACAGTATGCTCTGGGAAGAAAGAAAGCTAGGACTCTGACTCCTCATATGAAAAGGGAAGTTCCAAAAGTCATAGGTGTGTTTTCCAAGTGCGGGATTCCTCTCCACCGTACTCCTGAATCGCCGGCTGCTGCTTGGTGGTCTCGTACGAAATACCTAGATACCTCAGCAGCTCAAGCGGGATTAGCCGAAGCCTATCTCAGGGTCTCCACGGTTTCGTAGGGAAGAGTACTCCGTTATACCCTAACTCTCCGACACCCAGCAACCCATCAATCGACAGCTCACCTTCCATCAATCAATCTTTATGGTATTTCTGTGACCTTCACAATACCCTTGATGCCTAGAAACAAGTCTCACATTCACTATTAACGAGTTCTTCTCCCCTCATTCGGCTCCGCTTATGGCGGTTTAAAACGCATGGCCCCAGCTCCTTCCTTTACGCTCGAATCCTCGCTCGACAAGACATCTTCAACACCAAGTTCAACACCAAATTCAACACAAAGGTAGATAATACCCATCTTACTAGTTGCGTGTCCCGTCTGTGTCTTTTCTGAGCTTGGCGGGCAGCGGCAACCTTAAACCTTTGCATACACCAACTACATTCTTGCTCTGCATTCTACCTCTGCCGCCGTTGAGTACAGAATTAGATTCTCATGTCTTTCAGAATCACTCGCTCTGCAGCGAGGCTCGCAGCAGATAATACAGCTGCAGCTACTGCAGCTCCTACCCCAACTGCCGTTCAGCCCTCGCCGAAATCAAGGAAACGCAAATCCGCAGCACATCGTGATCCAAGCCCGGACGATTCGCCTGAAACCACCAAAGTATCCTCGACTAGGCGTACCAAGAGGCAGAAGGTGTCAGCGCCAGAGCCATCATCGCCAGCCGGTCCCAAACCCCGTCAACGAGCGGGCAAACAGTCAGCTGCTATGGCGAAACCAGGGTAAGAAGAGCCATCTCCCTTTGAGCATACTAACATACTAACATCCATTCAGGTCATCTTCAGGTTTGCCGGTCAATAAAGATAATCTTACACCGGCAGCAGATACATCGAGGCGAAAGTCAAGTCGTGGCAAGAGGAACGCCCAAGGTCTTAACTTGTCATCCTTATAGTTCATACACAGCACTAATATGGTTTTAGAACCAGAACCATCATCACTCCCTACCACATCCTCTACCCGGCGATCGAAGAAAGTATCTGCAAAGAAGAGTGAAGATGTCGCTATGAAGAACGCCGATGGAGCATCAAAAAGCAATTCGTTGCCTTCTACTGAGGGAGAGCTAGCTGAGAATCTTAGTGATGAGGATGACGATGGGGAAACCGGTCGGGCATACGACGAGGACGATGAAGACGGAGATGACCCGTTTCGAGGCAGCTTTCTTGGTCATGGTGGACCATCTGCTGGTATCTCGAGTACGCTACGTGCACTGAGTGGTATGGTTTCCGGGCTTTCTGCACGGCTACGTGAAATTCTAGTGAACCTGAAGCAGAAGGAAGACCCTTCTGTTCAGTTGATTGCGCTGCAAGAGCTCTCGGAAATTCTGTTAGTCTCGACCGAGGATAACCTATCCGGCCACTTCTCACCGGAGCCGTTCGTAAAAGAGCTTGTCGAGCTCATGAAGCCACCTAGTGAAGAAGAAGAGGGGAACCCAGAAATGATGCTGCTGGCATGTCGTTGTGTGGCTAATCTCATGGAAGCAATGCCTCCATCCACAGCCAACGTCGTGTACGGAGGCGCAGTGCCAGTCTTATGCCAGAAGCTCCTCAGAATCGATTTCATCGACCTTGCCGAGCAAGCCTTGAGTGTAAGTAATGTTCGAACACAGATAGACCTTCCAATCGCTGACATATGCATAGACACTGGAGAAGATATCCGTCGAGTTTCCATCATCTGTCGTCCGTGATGGAGGTCTCTCTGCGTGTCTTCAATACCTTGACTTTTTTGCTACTAGTACTCAAAGAACAGCTGTAACAACAGCAGCAAATTGTTGCCGGAACATACCTCAAGAATCCTTTCCCGTTGTGCGGGATGTGATGCCTATTCTTCTTGACGTGCTTACGAAGAGTGACCAAAAGGTGGTAGAGCAAGGCTCATTGTGCGTTTCACGTATAGTAGAAAGCTTCAAGTACCAACAAGACAAACTAGAGGAGCTTGTCAGCACGGACTTGCTGAAAGCAATACGCCGTCTTCTATTGCCGGGCGCAACAAACCTTATTGGGCCAAACATCCATACTCAGTTTCTCCGAGTCCTTTCTATTACTGCTCGTGCAAGTCCTAGGCTGTCTGCCGAGCTCTTCAAGATGGATATCGTCGACACCCTTTACCAGATACTCACCGGTGTATCGCCACCAAGCGGCTCCGAGGACGTGGCTGCGAAAATCGATAGCGTAATTATCATGCAAGCCCTAATCCATCGACCTAGAGAGCAAGTGTATGAGACACTAAATGTCATATGCGAATTGCTCCCGGGAGTCCAGACCGATAGCCTATCCTTGCGGAACGAGTTATATGATGGAGGATTTGCAGGAGATGACCTGATTTCTATGTCTGATTCGAAGTCTAAGACATCACCCAACGCTAAGAGAATCGAGTTACTCAAGGGTTGTAAGGAAGAGCTAAGGCGCTTTGCCATTGTGCTCCTCCCTACTCTTACGGACGCTTATTCAAGTACGGTCAACCTCAGTGTCCGACAGAAAGTCCTGACGGCTCAGCTAAAGATGCTGTCAAACTTTGATACGTCAATACTTGAAGAAGCTTTGAAGACAGTCCCCTATGCGTCATACCTTGCATCGATACTTTCTCAGCAGGACCATCCGACATTGGTAACTCTTGCCTTACAAGCCGCTGAACTATTGCTGGTTCGACTGGAATCAATATACAGATACCAATTCTATCGAGAAGGGGTAATGGCAGAGATTATGAAGCTTGCCAATCAGCCTTTGAAGAGTAATGAGAACAAGCCAAAGGCTATTAAATCAGATCCTGACGCCGAGCCATCCAAATTAGCAGGTTCCGGCAAAAAGAAAGGCATCCCTGAGTCGCTTAATGAGAAGACTTCTGGGGAGGAGCATTCTGATGATGATGATGATGATGATGACGACCCAGATGACGATGAGGATGATGATGAAGACGATCAGGCCCATGACGTTCACGATGACATGTCTCCGTCGCCGTCTGAATCTTCATCGTCTGACCAGAATTACCCGATGCCGCCCCTTGCTAATACCCTCGAAGATTACATCACAGTTCGCGCCAAGAGATTTCTAGAAGCGCATGAGACTGCGAAAGGAGGTGAAATGCGCGACAAAGCGAACGCAATTTTGAGTGAACTTCAAACTCTTGCGAAGGATATCGAAAAGTGCTATCTAGGTGGCGGGAATGGTAATGGCTCAAGACTTTTCATGCGTCTTTCAAAGCACTTCTATGGGGACGCGCTCGAGAGCATCACAAGTTCAGAGTTATTGAATTCGGAAATAGTGCGCGTCTTGCTTGATGTTTTCAGTAACGAAGATGGTGAGTTTGACATGTATTGCCCTCGAGCATTCGCTAACCAAAATTACAGAGATTCTGAGGGCAAAGGCAAGGACAGCGTTCCTAGAGGTCTTCATGACCGTACCGACTCAGGCCAAACCAAAGAATCAGGGCACGACTGCTACACCAACACCTTTTAGTGTGATTGTGCATAAGCTTCAAGACCTTCTAAGTCGCGCGGAACATTTTGAAGTTATGACTGTCCATCACAACGCTCTGGACAGCAACCGTAGCAGCGCCGCCTCGATGCTTTCGAAGCAGCTTCGTCTAAAGCTCGTTGCTGATGATGATTCTGACATGCCAAGACCCTACCGGAACGTCATGATCTCGATACATGCTATTGCAACTTTCAAGGCTTTGGATGACTACCTTCGCCCACGTATTAGTCTCTCTGAGCGTCCTCGTGGTGCAAGGCACCGGGAAGGAGTTTCAAACGCTCTGGCAGCGTTCGCCGCGGCGGCTGGGATCCCGAATCCTCACCATAGATTTGCTGAGCGGGTAGGACCAATTGTTGGAGATACACCCGCATTGCCAACGCCTACGAGCACCGCCTCCACGGGTCGAGCGACAAGAAAAGCCGCCAAAGCGAAGAACACTCCGGCTGTGCCGGACGGTACTGCGGTCAAGGACAAGGACAAGGACAAAAACACAGCTCCACGTCGATCAAGCCGTAGGCATCAGCCTACGACACAGACCGCTTCCGATACGCCAGAGGGCGCTCCTGGCCGAGTCCAGAGTCCCCTCGAATGTGCAGACGAGAGGCAACTCACCGACGACGACGACATCGATGACAGCAACGCTCTGGATGCGATAGTTGATGATTTAGAAGATGAGATGGAAGGCGGTCCGCTACCTGACCCTACTGCTGTAAATATGGAAGTTGCTGCGACTGGAAAGGTTACCGCTCGAAAAGAAGATGGAACTCGCGTTTCTACTCCATCTCAATCCACCGTTGCTTCTTTAAATGCCACACCTTCGTCGCGTACTCGAGAGCTCTTAGCTGCTGGTCTCGATCCTTCTGCGGCTGGCCGAGCTATGTCCTATGCCGCGGCTATTCAAGCGGTTCCACAAGACTGGCACATTGAATTCAGCATCGACGATCAACCCATACGTAGTGGAACAACCATATACAGGGCCGTTCACTACAACAAATCACACCCATCCGAACTTAGTTCCCGGAACGTATGGTCTGCTACTCATGCTGTCAAGTTCAAGCGCGTGCAGGGACCAGCGCCTCCTGAACCATCTTCCTTGACGTCGCCTTCTAGGACTACGTCAGATTCAGCTTCTTCGGTTATGCCAGGCTCTCTCCATGAACACCCCGCAACATCGACAATCTTACGCCTGCTCAATATTCTCCATGAATTGAACGCCAACTTAGACGATGTCATAGACGAAAGCAACGAAAATATCAAGTTGAACGCAGAACCACTCGCTCAATTCGTCAACACTAAGCTTACTGCGAAGCTCAATCGACAGCTGGAGGAGCCGCTAATAGTGGCTAGTAATTGCCTTCCAAGCTGGAGCGAGGACCTTCCGCGCCTGTATCCGTTCTTATTCCCCTTTGAGACTCGACATTTGTTCCTTCAATCTACTTCATTTGGGTATTCCCGGTCCATGACGAGATGGCAAAACGCTCAATCTGTGGATGACAATCGACGCGACCGGCATCGTGATGACCGGCCCTTTATAGGTAGATTGCAGCGCCAAAAGGTTCGAATTTCCCGGACAAGGATCCTTGAATCGGCCGTTAAAGTAATGGAAATGTACGGCGCCTCACCTAGCGTATTGGAGGTCGAGTACTTTGAAGAAGTCGGGACAGGCTTAGGCCCTACCCTAGAGTTCTATTCCACAGTGTCCAAGGAGTTTTCGAAGAAGAAAGTGAAGCTTTGGAGAGAAAGCGAATCGGTTGAGAAAGACGAGTATGCCTTTGGGAAGCTTGGTTTATTCCCAGCCCCAATGAGCACGGAACAAGCAGAGGGCGAGAGTGGTAAGAAGATATTGCACCTCTTCAAGATGCTTGGCAAATTTATTGCAAGATCTATGCTAGACTCGAGGATAATTGACGTCTCTCTTAATCCGACATTCTTCCGAGTTGGCCACCACCCAAGCACGGTACCCCTAGTCCTTGGCGCTGTCAAGACTGTTGACGGTCAGCTTGCGAAATCTCTGAAGTTGGTGAAGCAGTTTGCCAACGAGAAGAACAAAATAGATGAAAACCCTCAGCTGTCTGCTACCAAAAAATCTCTCGCCATCCAAGAGATAGCGATACGTGGTGTTCGGATCGAGGATCTATCGTTGGATTTCACGCTTCCAGGTTACCCGGCTATAGAATTGATCAAGCATGGTGGCAACATTCAGGTCACGATCGACAACGTCTCTTCCTACGTGGAGAAAGTCATCGACATGACTCTTGGCAGTGGAGTCCAGAGACAGGTCGATTCTTTCAGAGCAGGTTTCTCACAAGTTTTTCCGTATCCATCTTTAAGGGCTTTCACGCCCAGCGAGTTGGTGATGCTTTTTGGACGTGTCGAAGAGGACTGGTCAATTGAGAGTAAGTTTTTACTATGATAATTCGAGTATACCGTTTTGCTAATACTGCTTTGAAGCCCTCATCGATTCCATCAAGGCGGATCATGGCTATAACATGGACAGTGACAGCGTTCGGAACCTGCTAGAGACCATGAGTGAGCTGTCTCCAACCCAAAGACGCGACTTTCTCCAATTCGTAACTGGTAGCCCTAAACTGCCGATTGGTGGTAAGTTTACATCCGTGCACTTGAAAGGGATTTAATAGCTGATGTCGCATACATAGGTTTCAAGAGCCTTACCCCCATGTTTACTGTCGTCTGCAAGCCCAGCGAGCCACCCTACACCTCCGACGACTTTTTGATTTCCGTAATGACCTGCGCCAATTATGTGAAGCTCCCTGATTACTCAACAAAAGACATGTTGCGAAAGAGATTGTTGACTGCTATTGAGGAAGGTCAGGGGGCGTTCCATCTATCGTAAGCCAAGAGCGGCCAAGACGCGATTTCGAATACCTTCGTCACCACGAATATGTCAGTCAAAGGCGCAAAAGCCTGAGACCCACCTAAGTAATAGCCAATGGTCGAAAAGCCATATGCTGGTGCTCTGCAGCTTATCTACATCAATTCTAATCTCCTACCACCAGATTGTATGGCATTTTGCTTGGTCTATCCGGTACATGGAAGGCAGTGCATCAGAGGAGTAATCGGGGGGTGTTGGTATCTATGAGATATGGCAAGATGGGCGCTTCAAAGATTCAGAGATATCCCATTACCGAAGTCAAGTCAAATCAAATCATAGACATGTAGCTGTTTACCTCAAAAAATGACTTGGATCGGTCTTACAGCTTCAAAGGGTGTAATATCATTGAGTAGATTTTACAATGCCAAGAATGTAGATGAGGTGTAGTTCAGAAGTCAATTTGTTGCTCGTCGATACCCTTGGCCTCTCACAGGGTCAGGAGCATGAACCACCTAGTTGTGTCTGTAATCTTTATTGCTATATTAATTTAGTCCTCCCTTTGGCTCAAAACCCCGTTTTCTCCCAATCAGGAATAAATTTCCTCGAACAGAATTCTTCCGAGCGGAACCTCCGACGCCCAGCCGGAACAGTCAGCTCCAAGAACAAGGCCTCCACCTCTTCGCTACTCCTCCGCCAACGCGCAACTACCTTCCACTACTTCTCCGTATCCCAGCCAAGATGTCTGAAACCCAGGAGCTCACGTACTCGGACGTCTCGTCACATAGCTCGAAGAAGGTGCGCGTGTGCTTCGCCCGAGGGCGATGGAGCTGGGTACTGATTGGGGCGTCGGGGTTATAGGATCTTTACCTCGTTGTTCACGATAAGGTGTATAATGCGACAAGTTTCGTGGATGAGCATCCGTATGTGCGCCTTTCGTGTGCCCTCTGTTCAAGGCCTTCATACTACGAATCATAATCTCTACACCGCATGTTTCACTACCTCCCTCCGATCCTAGCTTCCGCGCCCCATGCATGCCAATACCCTTCCCCCCAAAACCTTCCCTGCCTCGTAGCCTATAACTGACGCCCTGTCTCCCTAATCAACAGCGGTGGTGAAGAAGTCCTCCTCGACGTCGGCGGCCAAGATGCAACCGAAGCCTTCGAAGACGTCGGCCACAGCGACGAAGCACGCGAGATCTTGGATGGGCTACTGGTTGGGGATTTGAAAAGAATGGTATAACCCCCATATCCTCCCATCCGCCCCCTTCCATACCCCCTAACCCCCACCCCTTTCCGCTCCTCGGACTTCAGTCCCAATTCTCATCGCCCTCCCTTCACGGTGACCTCAATCGCCTATCACACTCCAAAAGCGCATCCAGAACCGTTGCTAAAATCTTCCACCTAGGCCGGCGACCCAGCACCAAAAACCGTCCCGCCAACATCGTCTACAAGTACGAGCTCAACCACGGATGGAGCGGGAATGGGCGTCATGTTCTATGCGGTTCTGCTCGTGGGTGCTGGGGTAGCGTTTGCGGGGTGGAAGTATCTGCAGGCGCGGAGTGAGGCGAAGTAGATTGTTTTGGGGGCGTGTGTGGTGTGAGGGAGGCTGGAAGGGGTAGAAGGGGTGCAACAGGAGAGTGGGTGAGGGGGTTCGAGAATAGTTCCAGTGCTGCTTTGATAGGTGATGGGTGTGTGGGACATATAGACAGGTAAGGGACAGGGCTTTTAACAAAAGGTTTGAGAAGCGGTAGATTGCAGTTTCGATGTAGAGATTCATTTCAACAGAATTTCAACAAATTCTTCCAGCCGTGTTCTTTGCAGTTGGAGAGAGTCTATCTCATGTCACTGCCCCAGCTTTTTTTTTTCAACTTTTCTTCTCTTCTCCCATGCATTTCCTAGAACACCGCAAACTCCCGCTCTCCCCCCTTTCCTCTTCCTCATCCTCATCCTCATACAACCACATCACATTACACTCCTCCTCCTCCTCCTCCTCCTCCTAACAACCCACTTTATCAAATTACCCCTAACCCTCTTTTCTTACGAACAGAACACGAACCGCGAGGTCATTGGAGGGGTTGGTTATAATAGCTGTATGGTGTTTAAAATGGAGGAGGATACTTAGGGGCAGGGGTGGTAGAGGAGTGAGGAGGGGTGGGGAAGTTGTGTGGGGATAGGGGTGGGTGAGTGAGTGAGTGAGTGAGTGGGTGAGTGAGTGAGTGAGTGGGTGGGTGGGTTAGTGGGTGATGGGTTGTTTATTTGGCTCGGGGTGAAAGGGTAGGGGAGTCGGGTGGGTGGTGAAGAGGCGAGTGGTTGAGGTTTGGGTCTGAGGCTTGGTGTGGGGGTTGGGGGAGAGCTTTGGGTTTCGTAGACTTGCGGAGGTTTTTTTCAGTTGTTGGCGATTTTCTTGAATATTCAATTTACCACAGCTTTTTTTTCCCCCACTGGCAAAGGATGCGGCTAGATATCTGATCGATATCATTGACATTATTGGGGAATTTCCTGGTATTTTGAATATGAAATAGTTAGTACGGAGTGGCAAGGATTGATATTGTCAGGTGATACATTTATGGTTCTAATCTGGCAATCCCCGACCCTTTTTTCTCAATTCGATTCATCTAAGTAAATATTACTATAGGCAAATGTCAGGCTGCTGGGTATATACCTTCCGGAGGAAATCTAATTACAGAATTATACATAGCAAGAATTTCACAGGCCAGCTATGGGAACCCCCACCTGTACGTGATGCTGGCTACGAACCTCCTCTTACTACTGCTAATAGAAGAGCCAAGAGATCCCATCATCGTCGTTGATAAGGCGAAGGAGTTGGGTTCATTTCGCCGTGTTGACAACACAAAGAGATGAGTGCATATGTTCGAAATTCACATGCTCGAGGCGATTTATATATCGATAATTGATCTTAACGAGCCTACGACTTACAATCACTATTATTTTTCTCCATCTCTACGAATCTTTTTCACTCTCTTTCCCTTTTTTTTTAAAAAAATACAACGCAATCGAATATTAATCTCATGACCGGAAAGTTCTCTAAAGAAGAACGAATCGGTAAAAAAGAAAATAGACTTGTATACGTACTCGCATTGATACTTCACAAACAAAGTATGAGAAACACACATTCACTTCTTCGACTTCAATCGACCGTGCGTTAAGACATTAAGTTACATCAAGAGAAAAATGGAGACAGGGCCGTTTTATTCAGGTCAGTAAAATCGTTTTTTCCTCCCCTCTTGTTTTACGATGAATCAATTTGATTTTTTCTTAAAGATGGTTATGTTATACGGAAATATCACGTGGATTGGAGCCTGATCACAGTCACGATTTGTTTTTTTTTGTTCTACAAATGTATCTAATCGGATATAACCGTAAGGTCGAGTGGAGGGCTTCTGCAAGAGGATAAAAGCCTCCTGTCGAGTAGGAATCATACACATAGAAAACACCACGGATTTACAACATACCCATATCTGGGTCAATTCCTACCCATACTCCCAGACCATCAAGCTGCGGTAAGATACAGATTGGGAAATCAGTAGATTGAGCTTGTCGTGCATAGGTATGCAGGAATGGAATAGCAAAAATTGCCTACGGAGTAATCATCTGCAAGAATCCCCTTTTCGAACGTGCCTGAAACCCTCAGACCCCGGATTTCCCTCAATGAGTTGACGCCAGACGCTCTTACTCCACGCATCGATCAGAACCCCTCACCATCTCCCTACAACCCCCCTCCCAAACCCGCTCACCTATAAAAATCATCCGGCCCCCCGGCCGCGTGCTGCGCTTGTTCCGGCGCCCTATACGGCTGATAACCTCCCTGCGGTGGCCCTGAATTAAGCACCGGATACGGACTCTGTAAGTTGGGACTAGGCACTGGCGGGGGCTGGTGCGCCGGTTGTTGTTGCGTTGAGTATGGGGGCTGTGGTGCTTGGTAGGGTTGCTGCTGCTGTTGCTGAGCTGGTTGTGGGGCAGGGGGGGCTTGGCTAGGCGGTTGGTGCTGGGCGGGCGGGCCTTGGCTGAAAGGTTGTTGGCCGCCGTGATAGGGTTGGCTAGGTTCATCGGAGGGGGAGTAGACGGAGGGGGAGTACTCGTTTGGTTGCTGGTGTTGCGTAAGAGGTTGTTGGCCTGTGGGAGGTGGGAGATAAGATTGCGGACGGCCGTCTGTGGGGCTGGTATAGGTGCCTAGTTCTTGGGGGTTATCGTAGGTTGATATTGGGCGGTGGTGGAACGGGTCTGAGGATGGTTGAGGGGGTGGGTTCCCCGAGGTGGTACGGTTGCGAGGATCGTTGGGAGAGTATTGGGATTGTTGTGGCCCGTTTTGGGGTGGGTTTTGAGGTTGAGGTGTACGTGAGTCTGCGTTTTTTTAATTAGAGATAGTACAAGAGAATCGCGAGGGTCCAGCTGACCTTGCGGACCTTGTGGGTAATAACGGCCGGGACCTTGCTGAGCGGGTGGTCCTTGCGGTGCATATCCGCCCAGAGGGTGTCCGTATTGTGGCTGCCCTGGGCGCCCATACTGGGACTGTGCCGGCTGAGACATTGACGCCTCCAGTAGAGATTCGTAGTCTCTTCGAGCTTTAATGAATTTCTCATTCAATTGGGTGAAGTCATCTTCATCGAGGTGTTAGCGCTGCATGTGACTGAACTTCTTAGATGCTCACCCTTCTTTTGCGAGTATTTCCCAATTAATTCGATGAGCTTAGGTCGTATGGCTAGCGTTGAATGATAAAGCGTTGTAATCTCTTCATTATCCCTTACGTTCAATTCCGAGCTGCTGGTGCTTAGCAACGTCAAGAGCTTTTCCACGTTTTTGATCTCTGCGAAGACTTCGGCTTCCATGTGTGCCTCTCGTTGCAGATCGTCTTGTGTGGGATCCGATAGTTTTTCAACATAGTTTAGTGGAAAGATTCCTGTTTGCCCTTTGAGCGAGCCCTTCCACCAATCCTTGTAGACAGATTCCAGAACCGCAATTATATCCCCCTTACGAAACTGCAATTCTCCAGGTTCGGAAGGTTGAAAATCAAAGAGCGCTCGAACTCGGGAAACCGTGGCTGCCGTGGTTCCTGATGATACAGGCACTGAAGGCGCTGCTTGCTGCTGGATGGCAGCTCCAGATGACGATCCTGCTTGACTTGACTTCTTTGCCGCTGACTGTGCTTGTGATGCTTTATCCTTTACCGAAAGTGCTAGAGCCATTTGCAATTCCTCTTCCTCCTTTTGCCTGTCAACGTCGGTTATCTGGCGCTTGGTTGGCTTGGACGGTGGATGCAAATTTGGATCTAGTGCCTAGTAAGCAAGAATGGCGGTGTAATGTGATGCTTGAAGGACATACTCTGACTCTTCAGTTTCGAATACGCTTGGTCCATTATCCCTAGATCAGGATCTTTTGAGAACATCTCTGTCCATTCTCCCATGCGCTCCAATATCTTGGTCTTGACTTGTTGGTGAGTGTTCTAATCCCAGTCAGTAATTTGCTTCACACATTTCTTATACAAGCAGGCCTTGGTATACCCTATCGTTCGCCAGCCGTAGCATCGCGTCCGTGAAGCTTCTCGAGGCCAGTTCCCTATGCATCTTAGGACCACAATTTTGAGAGAGCGCATTTGCAAGCTAGTCCCAAGCAGTCAGCTTCAACGGACGAGAGCCTTGTAGTCACCACCTTACTTCTAGTGTATAAAGTTGCACGTTCGCGTTTCGGTGAGCAAGGCGCTTGATCATCGATACCACCGCATCTTTAGCTCTATAAACACAACAGTGCTTAGTCCAAAGTGTATAGATGTAAGCATGTGGACCTCAGCATACCCTGAATCTTCTGCTCCGACTCGATCACAGACATCCTGTCTGTTTTTAGCATATCCCACCAAAGCCTTGCACGTTTCTGGAGGCAATACCAGTATATATTCCCAGTTCTCCGACGTAAGGTTCTCATCGGTTGCCTTGGCTATAATACTGTAAGCTATTGCGCGGATGTGTAATGGGAAGTTTTGCTGACCGATGGCATCGTCGAAGGCATTCTGTTGAGCGCGAAACATGACCGGTGTAACCTGAAAGCTTCAGGTTTGAGCTCTTATGGTTTTGTTGGAAGAACGTTTGTGGAGAGATCTACTTGCTCTTCCTGCGATGGGGAGTGCTTGGCATTATGAAGCTCAGAGCCGGTGCCACATCAGTTAGCCTAGAAAGAGCGAAGCTTGCGTCATCACATTTGTGGCTTCACCACCTCTAATTTCACTGTAGGAAACGCGAGGGACGCTGCCAGATAAGATGGTAAGTTTTTATTCAATGGATCATAAGATACCCATAAATGCTGTTGGTCATCTCTTTTGGGAGACTCCTATCTAAAACTTGTTCCGTAGCATGTATGCCAGTGCAAGACTTCATGACCCATGACTTCAATATCTGGAGACCCAAATCGTATATATCTCCCTCAACTCCCTCATCAAAGGAAAATAAAAAACATGGTTGCACACGAGCTGATGCAGCTTGAAGCTTGAAGCTCAGAGTCTATCGCATAACCTATTCAGGTCCAGCAATTGCGCCTGAAGGATACAGATCGATAATGTAGATCGTCATGGAGTTGCTGCAGTTGGGGTTCGGAGGGCAAACGCCTCGAAGTTTTGGAATGCTATGCGATACATCAACGAATACAGATTTGCCGTATTGCCGTATTGTCTCGATTTTGCAAATTCGATGACATGATAGGAAACGGCCTTGAGTATCGTGGTCGAAAGCCTGGAATCCGTTACACTAAATCCATCTGAGACACTGGGAACCGTACATCTGGAGACGGCCTTGTTGGCGCTAGGTGCTACACGTAATAACGACATAAGTGTTGAGTCTAAGAACCTTTTTGTGCTCGCTCCTGTGCACGGTTGTTTCGAGCCGATTTCACCAGTGGAGCTAGATTGATAAGTGGCTCTGCCGTCTGCATGAATTGGTGCTGGCATTTTGTTAACAAAGGTCATCCCCATAATCAGCAAGCTCTAACATACCCTTAACAAGTCATGGGCCGATGCTCGTTTCTCAGGATCAACCTTGAGGGCGAAATTCAAGAAGTCTTTGAAGACCGGAGATAATTCATGCTCCTCTTTGATCTTTGGTGTTCCGTTGGTAGCAATCAAGTAAAGAGCACGCAGCGGCGACTCTGTGAGGTATGGAGGTTCGCCTTCGATCATCTCTATGGCCATGATCCCCAGACTCCATATGTCAACCTTACGGCCATATTCTTTTCTCGTCACAACTTCCGGCGCCATCCAATAGGGCGTCCCGACCATTGTAGTACGCTTGTTCTGCGATTCATTGATTTGGGCGCAGAAACCAAAATCGGCTAGATGATGTCAGCTCTGCCACGCTCCGAGACTGCTACAAGACATACTCAATTTGATGTTTCCGTCCATCGCAAGCAGAATGTTGTCGGATTTGATATCACGATGAATGACCCCTTTTGAGTGCAGGTGTTGTAGTCCGTTCAGGGTCTAGATTTGTCTCGCATAAGCTTCTTTGATTCCACAGTTGCAGAGTCAAGCTTTGTCATACCTCTCTGCAAACTGCAGCAATCTGCCCCTCGCTCATCATATTGAATGTAACCACATCTGTCAAGCTCCCACCTTCCATATACTCCATAATAACCCACAAGTCTCCTTGTCGAAGGTAGCTATCCATGAAGTTCACAATATTCTTGTGTTTGCTGTCCTTCATCACTAAGATCTCATTGATGATCAAATCCTTTTTCGGTTGCTGCTCAAGGTTCATTTGCTTGATTGCTACGCATCGGTTTGTACCGACTTCATTGGCAGTATAAACGCCTCCCGACGCGCCCTGACCGATCTTGTTGAGGTTCCTATATTTCTTCATTGGATCCCCGGTACTACATATTGCGTTCAGCCGCGCCACGATGTCAATCCCCGTGGATCGCTTTGGTTGGCGTCTTGGGGTAGGTGCTCCTGTGCGTGGCTGAACGGCTGGAGCAGGGACATTCTGGGGATCAGGAGAAGCGCTAAATGGTTGCTGCGGGGGGGCTGGAGAAATCTGCTGCGTCGATGCCTGTTGTTGACTACGACTTCGCTCAAGTTGCTTGTGCGCGAGTGCTTGCTGAGCTGCGGCGGCGGCATGTTCCTGTGGATGTTGGTATGGTAGGGGGCTACCACTCCCAGCTGGAGTAGTGCGTGAATATGGAATAGGTGCATTTGCCTGAGACTTGGAAACTTGACGCTGGAGACCTTGATCGCGATTCCACTCATCATTGGCGTTGGATTGCGACCGACTCCTGCTCACGGATTCTTCGCTTGGCCGGCCGTATCCGATCGATGGTTCTTTGTTTACGTTAGGTGGCTGTGGTGCGACTCGAACGGGCAGAAACGTGGTTGCTGGGGGTGCCCCTGGAGGTCGAGGCGCAGGGCGGCCGGGAACCAGGGCAGGCTGATTTGGAGATGGTGCATTCGATCCAGCATTGTTTGGGGTCGGTACGCTCCGCGGAATTGGCGGGGGCGCGCGTGGATTCTCAAAGCTTCCTTCGGCGTTTTGAGGGAAACGCGGGCTTGCTGGAGGGCTATTGATGGTCGATAGATGCTGATTGGAAGAAGTGGGCATCAGTAGGCTTAACGAGGATGGTGCCGATGCAGACGCTCTTGCGTGATCAAACTTGCGATAAATTTCGTCCTCCCCCTTGCCTTCTGCATTTTCTTCGACAAAGGTCATGATGTCAACAATCGCCTGAGGATTCTGCTTCTGCTCATCCTTTGATATACCGCTTTCCTGAAGCATTCGTTGCCATTCCCTGGGCAGTCCCTATTTATAGTCAGTACCGTTTCAACGTTTCAATACCCTGTCAAACACGACTGCACACATGCACGGACTATCAGACGTTTAACCAGAATGCAGATGTTGGATAGCCAAAAGCAAGCTCGGAACAGGTATTTACTCTTACGCACCGTAAATTGGCCCGTGACATTGTCAAAGCCCACATGGGTAACGTGCACTGGATTTTCAGGATGGGAAATCTTGACGGTACGTGGCGAGCCCAGGACGCTGTTCATGAAGCTCGAAAAGCCACTTTTCTTCTTCCATGGCGCCGAATTCCTCCCTCCACTCGCTTCATCCGAGTATCTCTTCGGTGTCGTCAATCCAGTATCAGAGCGAGGCGGTGTGACGTCCCCCGATCGATCACCTACCGAGAAGCTCGCCGACTGTCTCAGAGCCGGGCTCGTCATTCTCGTGTCTGGACTCGTGTGCGACAACGGAGGCGGCCCAGGACGTCGCGAAGAATTTTGATAACCCGAAGATTTGCTGGAACTGATCTTTGACAAACCACCTAGAGTGTCGTGGGCGGCGCCGTTCAATTCATCCGAGCTTTTTTCATCCCATGATTGGCGCGAAGTATAGGAATACCCATCCGTGGGTTGCTCTGGCGGGGTGTGTGCGCCTGTTCTTGTGGAGGCCAGATTTGGGGAGCGGTTGAAAGAAATGTCGGCTGCAATGAGAGGGGGTTGGTGGTTGTGATCGCGACCGTTGACGCCGTTGGATGGGGATTGCTGTGGGATGGATGGTTGTCTTCGCAATTGCGTCGTCACGTTGTTTTGGCTCATTCTGGTATTGAATGCAGCATTATTTGGCGGAGGCTGTTTGGTGAGCTTCGATGAACGATGCTCGCGGTGCTCGCGGTGCTCTTCGTCCCTCATCTTGTTTCGACTTAGCGCGCGGATGTTTTGTGTTCCTAGTCAACCAATGGAATCTGCGGGTGGCAGCTGGGTCCCACTATGTGCTTTGAAAGAAGACGATGGCACTTGTCCTCGCCCGTCCAGACTATCACCGTTCGATCTATTCAAACAGCTTGGTGGTGGAAAGATCTTTGGTGCTTTTCTTTTCTATTTTAATAATGTGCTAAAGGATTGCCAGCACCGTCGCCGATGATCTTTAGACAGGCGAGGCCTCTAACGGTCGCTGGAGCTACCTTAGTGGAGTACTGTGGTAGGTAAGGTACTTATCTGTGCGCAGGGATGTAAAGAGAATGCGGTGATCGGCCAATCTGCTAAGATACTTACTAGAACCCACGTATCCGGTCGGTCGGAATCCCAAACGGAGATATCATCATGGTTGATCGTTCAGGCAGCAGGAGTTGAAAGAAAGGATATGAGGTTGCGACTGTTCCGATTCGCTTCTCGCTGGATGTATGATTTTTTACGGGATGAGATGCATGTGTCACTTGATATCTCGACGCATGGCTTTTGCTCGGATGGATACGAGTACCGTGAGGGCATTTACTGTTGCTTTGACGGTCGTCGTAGCTGCTGAATGAATCCTTTGTTACTTTACTACGGAGGAGTACTTGTTCGATGTGCTGAATACTCCAGATGCAGTTCATGTCATGTGGATTCAGCTTTGGAAGGATCACATACAGTCCTCCACAATCCACGATAACTTCTACTCCACATGCGCCTTTCTTCTTTACATCGCCTACCGTGCGCTTTACTTCTTCGCCTAAAGCAGCAACTCCATGCCATTCACTCCGCAGTCAGGAGTAAGACGCAGCAATACCTTCACGTTGTAAACGAGACTTTTGTCATATAGCGCAATTTGTCAGCATGCTGTCCAATCCAAGGTACCAAGGTAGCACGGTTGGTGGTAACAATAATGGATATACCGACTGTACTGTAGTTCTGTATCTGGCATGGTGAAGAGGTCCATACCTTACCACCTTACCTACCTACCTACCTTATGGCGTGTCAATGTCTGTACGGATGTAGCCATAACGCTAACCCCAGAGTTGGACAAGCGTGCCAAGGTACTCGTACTCGAGGTTAAAGTACGAGTAGATACCGTCTTTTAATTCGGAAAAATCCCCATCCAAAAAGTCTCCCGCCTCGAGGTATCGCTCACAACAAGAGGTACCTTCACTCCAAACTGGGCCTTCACTGCACATGGCTGAGATTTGATATCTTTTTGATTTCTCCATTGCAATTACCAAGAGAGACCGTTCTAATCACCTTCTTACCGGGTTTCAACCTTTCCCCACACTATGCAGTAATTATCCCCATAGATTTCTGATTCTGTTTCGTGTTCCACACGAAGCACATCCTATAATCCTACCTGAGCCTTCTGCGTCATAGTAAGATGACTTCCGAGGCTCCGTTGAACGGTGGTAGCTCGGCAGCGTCAGACCACCTGTCCCCAGCTCAGAGGCTGCAGGAGAAGCATGCTGCTGACGCCGTTCATCGTGCGACTATAGAAGATGCTGTTGATGAAGAAGATATCATTCACCCCCAGCCGTCGATGCAAACAGCCCCCGAAACGACTCCTGCACCCATGCTTACGCCGGCAGATGAGGGTCTGTCCGAAAAAGCTGCTGGGAAGCAGAAAGCGTCTGATGAGCCCAATGGCATTTCTGGGTCTAAAAACCCTGATACAAAAGCTGCCCTCGACACAAAGTCCGAAGAATCATTCCCGGCATTAGGGGGCAGGCCCAAACCACAGGCGCAAGCTCCTGTGACCAGGGCCTGGGGAGCGAAGAAGCCGGTCTCTGTAGGCAATGCTGTTCCAAATGGTATGAATGGGAACGATTCCGTGTCGAGCACCACATCATCCCGAGCTTCTACACCAGCATCAGGGATGTTGACCCCTTCGTCTATCAATGTATCGGCTACGCCGCAGTCTCGGGGAATATCTAAGCCTCAATACATGCCAATACCTGGCAGACACAGTGAAAGGATTCAGTTTGCACCCTCACAGCTGCTTCCACGAGATCAGTTGAAGAAGCCCTTACAAGATGTGCTCCGAGGCATAAACAAAAGATCGAAGGCGACTGTAGAGATGAAGTCTGGGCCAAGCGGTGCAATCATATTTGAGGGGACTGGCCCTGTGGATGCTGCGCGACAAGCTTTGAAGGATGTGGCCAAAGAAGTTGGATCGAAGGTCAGTCCACTTCCAAGCTTACGATACCAGAACTAAACAAAGGCAGCAAACTGTCAAAGTCCCAATACCATTGAGCGTGCGACCGCATATCATCGGTCGGCAAGGGACCGTAGTACAAGCCATACAAAAAAGGACAGGGGCTCGCGTACAAGTCCCAAGGGCCGAAGAATCCTCTATTGCGGACGATGAGGACGATGATAGTAAAACGATCGATGTGGCTATCGAAGGTGATGCAGTCGCAGCAGAGATGGCCAGACGTGAGATTGAAGCCATAATAAATGAGCGTACCTCGACGGTAAACATGCGTTTGCGAGACATCCCTGCGGAACTCTTTCCCTTTATTGCCGGACCTCATAATTCAAGCATCAATGCTCTTGAGCACGGAAGGGAGGTTCAGATCCATATTCCTCAGTATCACACTTGGTCGTCACAGCCACCACCACAAACTCCCCCTTCCGGTGTGCCACCAAAGTTCGTGCCTGATCCAACAAATCAAATCAGGGTTTCTGGTGACAGACTCGTGGTTCAAGAAGTACGATCCGCAATTGAGCGACGGGTGGAGCAGCTTCGTCGTCAGATCACGTTGGAGCAGCTAGCCATCGACCGTGGTCGACATCAATTCATCCTAGGCGACAACGATAGAGCGTTGCACGATCTACTCCAAGAGACGGGTTGTACCGTTATTCTCCCCCCTGCATCCGACGATACGGAAATGCTAACAATCACTGGACCCTATGATAAGATTGAATCTGGCATCGAAAAGGTAATGAATCTTGCCAGTAGTATGCAAATGTCCAGCGTGGATGTCGCGCGTCAACACGCAAACGCTCCCAGAGGCTCTCAAGCACACGCGCGTGCATTGACACAATACCTACAGCAGCGCCAAGCAATTGAGCAACTCGAAAAACAATACGACGCCCGTATCGTTATGCCAACCAGTGAGGATAGCCCCATGAATTGGGAAATATATTCGAGGGATGGGAAGAATACCATTCGAGCGCGCTCCGATATAATAAACTTGATAAACGCACATCCCCCAACAAGAATCAGGCATGTGGAAGTCGATCCTTTCTTTCACAAGCATGTCCAACAGCAAAGCTCGAAACGTGTCCGAGATGATTTTGGAGTTCGTCTACTTCTACCTAACCCTATGAGTGGAATGCAACAAGTGATCCTGGTTTACGAAGGCCTTTCGGATGCAGAACTGTACCAACCACCTACACAGCGGCCATCACCCGAGGAGGTTGCGGAGTTCGAAAACGCTCTACAACAAGCCCAAGAGCATATCCTCAACTTGATCCAGGGACAGCAGGAGATTGGCGCTGCCAATATCGAGGTACCACCGAAGTAAGCTTTTAACCCTCCCTAAATCGTCCATTACTGAGAATCTCAGGTTCCACGAGAAGGTTCGCAAATTCGTACGCATCGAACAGCACAACCTTCCACCTACAGAAATCCCAGTACGGCTTACCTTCGGTTCAAGCAACGGAGTCAAAAATGGTGCAGCGGAGCCAGAGCAAGAAGCGTCGCTGCGAGGGCCAAGTGATGCCGTTGAGAAACTTGCAGAAAAGATTGTTGCATTTGTAGAAGCGGAAAAGCAGGATGAAAAGGAGCGAGGATTCATCACTAGCTTCGACTTCCCTCAAAAGTATGTCAACTTCCTCATCGGTAAGAAGGGCGAAAACATCAACAAGTACCGTGAAGAATTTGACGTCGATATTCAAGTGATCGATGGAAAGGTCGAAATCAAGGGGCCAAAGGCCAAAGCCGAACTCGCAAAATCCAAGATTCAACAGCTGGGCAAGAAACTTGAGGATGAAGCTACTCACGTCCTCAAGATCAAGCCTCAATACCATCGCGATATGATAGGCGCAAAGGGAAGCCAAGTAAACCGACTCCAGGACAGATACAACGTACGCGTACAGTTTCCTCGGACTACCCCAGCTGGTGGCGATGATAGATCTGTAGCAGACGGCGCAAGCGATGTGGGAGGGCCCCGGAACAGTAGAAGTAATCAGGCTCCGGATGAGGTCATTATTCGGGGCCCAAAGAGAGGTGCCGATGAAGCGAAAGATGAGCTGCTCAATCTTCTACAATGGACCATCGACAATTCCCACACTTCCACAGTCTCTGTCGCACAAAGCCAGCTGCCGTCTTTGATAGGTCAAGGTGGCCGGGAGATGGAGAACATTAGGCTTGCAACCGGAGCGCAGATCGACGTGCCCGGCAACCGGGAAAGTGCGGACCCTACTGGCCGTGTGCAAATCCAGGTAAAAGGTACCAAAAGGTCTGTTGAAGAGGCGAAGAAGCTATTGGAGGAGAGGGCCAAGGTCTTTGATGATAGCGTCACGAAATCAATAGAGGTTGATAAAAAGTACCACAAGGCGCTCATTGGCAGCGGAGGTAAGTCTATCTCCCATCCTCATATGTTATTCCACCCATTAACACCTTCAGGTGCAAACATTCGTCACATTGTGGTTGAGGCTGGCGGTTCCGATGATCGACGAGATCTTGCCCGCACTGTTCGATTTCCACGGCAGGACTCCAATGAGAACACAGTTCGTGTGGAGGGAAACAAGGCACTTGTTGAAAGCATCGTTTCCTCAATCGAAGCTTTCGTCAACCAAAGGGACAATCAAATGACGGAGACTCTTGAAGTGGCACCAGATAAACACCGCTTGCTGATTGGCCGTGGCGGGGAAACTCGAAGATCTCTGGAATCTCAGTTCAAAGTCAACTTTGACATTCCCAAATTATCACAAGAAGGGCCTGGTCGTTCCCAAGTCAAAATTTCCGGCCAGCCTGAAGATGTTGAAAAGGCACGGGACCACATCTTGGCTCTGGTGAAAGATCAAGAGGGCGAGACCTTTCAAGTGCCCCGTCGACTGCATCACAACGTCTCAGATAATGGACAATTCTTCCGCCGTCTGCGCAATGACCACCGAGTTACCGTGGACCATGCAGGACAACAACCGCCCCCAAAGCCCGCAGCGGAACCAAGGTCGCAGATCAACGGTGGTGCAGCTCTACCGCTGATTACTGATGATCTAGACTCGATGGCCAATCATTCATGGGAGGTCGTTGACAATGACGGTGCAAGTGCAGAAGAGGGCGAGATTCCATGGATCTTGCGCGGTTCATCCGAGAACGTTGCCAAAGCCCGGACTGTGCTCCAAAAGGCCATTGAGCAGGCACAGACGCGACAGGAATCAGCCATTGGCTACCTTGTCCTACCTGATCCTCGTACTTACCGATTCGTTGTTGGCCAAGGTGGGTCCCAGATCAATTCAATCAGGAAGCAAACAGGTTGCAAGATTACGGTGCCACGAGACCAGGCCAAAGGTGCAGCTATTGAGATTGTGGGCTCCAAGGATGGGGTGGAGCAAGCGAAGGACATCATCCTCGATGTCGTCCAGAATGGAGGGAATGGAAACAGAAGGGACCCCTAGGTTGGTTTGGCTGTTTGGTGGACTGCATACATTTTGGGAGTCCATGTATGCATTTGCAGTTGCATCTACGACACTGGGAGATTTGGTGGCCATAGTGACTGGGACATGTGAGAAAAGTCGGCAGCTGATGTACTCGTATGTGTGGGGCTTGTACAAGATATCTACTTGACCTAATGTACAGATATCCTCACCCAGGTGTTTTCCATGAAGTTCGAAAAAGGACAGACATCCAATTGAGATGTTGGAAGAACGGTCTTGTCACTAGTCACTACTCACGACTGGCGATGTTTTTCAATCAACAGCCGAGGCGGCGATTATCGGAATTAAGCAATGATGACAAGTCCCGCTTTCCCCGCAAGTCACTTTCTTCCTGCAGACTGCAGTCCTGCTTTCAAATGCATTGCGGACCAGAGTCACCCCCGATTCCTTTCTTGCCTCCCTTTGTATTTTGTTCTTGATTGCTAGCTTTGGGCAACTCTGTTGACAGACACGTTCATTGCAGCCATGACTCTAGGTGTCAGGGTAGCACCTACTGCAGCCAATCGAGCTGTCAACCTCCTTCGGACCGTCCAATATACACATCCTCCGAATTGCCCTTGCCATTCGAGTCCAGGCCATCATCGCCATACACCGTCCCTCTTGAACCATGCCAAGCGATCACTCGCCACGCCCGTGGATGCCTCGAGGAAAAAGGAATATGCATTCGAGATGGCGGCCTCAAGCATACGGTTCGGTCCAGGATGTACAAAAGAAGTCGGCATGGACTTCAAGAATATGGGAGCCAAGAAGGTCTGCGTAGTGACGGATGTGAATGTTGCGAAGTTGGACGCAATGAAGCAAGTTATCGAGGGATTGACAACGGAGGGTATCGAGTTTACCGTATACGACCAAACAAGGGTAGAGCCAAAGGATAGCTCGTGAGTGGAAGGACATTATTCGTTTTCTGGTTTCTAGCCACTGAGGGATACCTAGAATCCTAGAAGCAATCGCATTTGCCAAAGCCTACCAGCCAAGCGCATTTCTTGCAGTGGGAGGTGGTAGCGTGATTGATACGGCCAAACTCATGAACCTTTATACCTGCTTCCCCGACAATGACTTCCTTGACTTTGTCAACGCGCCTTTAGGCCGCGGGCTCCCTATCACCAAGACCCTCCTCCCTCTCGTCGCTGTTCCTACCACCGCCGGCACTGGCTCCGAGACAACCGGCACGGCCATCTTCGACCTCGTGGCCAAAAAAGCAAAAACAGGCATCGCTCACCGCGCGCTAAAACCCACATTGGGAATATGTGATCCCCTAAATACCCGCACCATGCCCTCCGCCGTCCACGCCTCCTCGGGCCTCGACGTCCTCTGCCACTCCCTAGAATCCTGGACTGCAATCCCCTACCACGAGCGCACGCCACGACCGACAAACCCAATCAACCGCCCCGCCTACCAAGGCGCAAATCCCATCTCCGACATCTTCAGCCTGCAAGCCCTGCGCTCAACAATCAAGTACCTCCCCCGCGCCGTCAAAGATCCCGACGACCATGAAGCGCAGTCCGAGATGCTGCTCGCGGCCACACTAGCGGGCGTGGGCTTCGGCAACGCAGGCGTCCACCTCTGTCACGGCATGAGCTACCCAATCAGTGGCCAGAACCCCGGCTACAAGCATCCAGGCTACGTCACCGACAAACCCATCATCCCCCACGGCGTCAGCGTTGCCGTGACCGCCCCTGCCGTCTTCCGCTTCACGGGCGCTTCGAATCCCGAACGGCATCTCGCAGCCGCCGAAGCCTTCGGCGTCGACGTTTCCACCGTAAAGCGCGAGAGCGCGGGCGAGGTGCTTGGGGAGGCTATCGCGGAATTTCTAGTCGGCTTGGGGGATCAGCCGAGGGGGTTGGCGCAGTTGGGGTTTGGGAAAGGGGATGTGGATGCGTTGGTGGAGGGGACGTTGCCGCAGCGGAGGGTGTTGATGTTGGCGCCTGGGTTGGCGGAGGAGGTGGGGGAGGAGAGGGAGCAGCTGAGGGGATTGTTTGAGGGGGCAATGGCGTATTGAGGTCCTTTTGAACGAGGCGGTGGGGTGGGCGGAGGGTGTGGGAGTGGAGGGTGTGGGAGGTGGGAGGTGGGAGGCAGGGGATAGGGTTTTATATATGATTCAGGGGGCCGGATGGGTATATGTATATACATGTACATAACATTACGCACAAGGTTCGCCCATTCAGAACTGCAAGCGCTTACCAGCTAAGTCGTTGAACTTGGTTACCCACACTTTCAACCCGTTGAATATGGGACCCTCTCACCCAAAAGATTGACTGATCCGCGTAGTAAACCATCATCGAAAAACCGACAATCTCACTGTCCCAATTTCCTGACAATACATTTTCATTCGTACCTACACTACTTTGGAACATCCCTTACTATCCGATACGACGAAGGAAAATCAACACCCACAAGTCGTTCATTATTAAGAAAAAAAAACATCAAGTCCATCAATCGACATTTCGAGCCATCGAACGAATTTCCCAAACCGACCGACTACCCATCCAAACTCATCCATGAAACTTTTTCAAACAATCCGTTACAAAAAGAGTAATAAAAAAAGAAAACCATCAACAGCGCTTCTACATTTTTTTTTATCTATACCGACTCACTCATTCCTCCTCGTTCCGCACACACAGCTGCCAATTTTGTATCCACAGCAAGCCGGGGCTTGCATCTCATGGTTTATCCAAGGGGCTTGAAAGCTCTTGAGGGTTGGTTGGGGAGGCCGGTTGTTGTCTGGTTCGGTGCGATTTTTTTTGAGGGAGGAATAAGGGGGGGAGGAGAAGATTTGGGTTGGAAAAGAGGGTGGGGGGGGGGGTTGGATTGGTAGGGGTGGATAATCCGCGCTGGGTGAGTAGGTAGGTTGAGACTATTTGCGCTGCGATCCGATGGAATTGTTTTAAAAGGATTTTGTAGCTTAGCGGGCTTTTGTGGTTGGGTGTGGGAGGTGCTGGGGGGGGGAGGTGGTGGAGGGGGGGGGTGGTGGAGGGTAAGATAAGGAATGGAAAACTGCCGAAGATGCTAGGAACAGGGGAGCTCGGACTTTGGGCGTTTGTCATGCTACTGTGGTGTAAGATGGAGGTAGCTGGATTACATATCCATATACATCCTTTCTGTTGACAGCGTAATACCACAGTCCGAAGATAGAACCTAGTGTACAAATCTTCGGTCCATCTCGCATCTACCAATTACTCGACCTCTTGATCTTCTCGTTTTGAATCACCTCGATCCTACACCGCTGTCAGTCTTGCCTCCTAATCCACAATGTATGGACACCAAAGAACGGTGGGGGATTTTACGTACCAATACCCATCCGGATCCAACACAAACGCCACATTCTTCATTCTCCCGTCCGTCAGCCTCTTCTTCCACCTAACCCCCCTCTCCTCAAACCTCTCGCACGCCTTATCCAAATCATCCACCGACACCGCAATGTGCCCGAACCCCTGCGGTTCCTCATTCCCACTGTGATACTTGAACCCCTCATCCTTCTCCGTCCCATAATTCCACGTCAGCTCCAGCAGGCCCTCGCGACTAGCAGTTGGGTTGACCCCATTAGTAGAGGTTTCTGAAGAAGGAGAAGAGGGATAGCCGAGGAAGTAAAGGTTAAAGCCTGCGGAGGCGTTTTCGGAGGTGCGAAGGAGTCGCATGCCCATGGTTTCTTGGTAGAAGTTCAAGGAAGCGGTGTGGTCTTTTACGCGGATCATTGTGTGATTCTGAAGGTGCACAACGCGGTTAGGTTACTGGTTTCGTAGAGGGCATGCAAGGAGCTAAATACCATGCGGTAGGAGCCTGTGTCTGTGGTTTTTACCCCCTCGGTTTTTTCGACCGGGTTTTGGCCGATGACCTCAACCCAGTAACCGTCCGGGTCGAGGGCGAATGCTATACTTTTCATTCGGCCGTCTGTTAATTTCTTTTGAAATTTGTATCCGGCGTCTTCGATTCTTTGGCAGGCCGCTTGGACTAAGGACATCATTTAACAGATTCTTCCGCACAGTGGAGTGCAACGTTCGGCTTACTGTTGTCCACACTGATACAGATATGACCGAAGCCTTTCCCCGGTTCCGAGTTACCATTCGCAATCTTATAATTCGGATCGTTCTCGGTGCCGTAGTTGTGGGTTAATTCTATAACGCCCTCGCGATCAGTCCAGTGAGCCCCAGTGGAAGCACTATTAGGGGCGTCGTAGGCGAGGAAGTAGTTGTCGAATTTGGCTTCGGGCATTGAAAGCTTGCTGATTTGCTTCATGCCCAGGAATTCATAGAATTTGACTTTATTACATTGTCAGTACAGAGACAAAATCGGTAGAGGTGGTGTGACCTGCCTGATTCTTTGGGATCTTTCACCCGAAGCATTGAGTCTGCAATATCTCAACAAGGTCCAGGTAATCTGCATTTCAGTTACACTTACGGTTGAACTTGTACTTTGCGGTATCGGTAGCCATAGTTGCGTAGGACTGACGACCTGAATGTTGTCAGGCAGATGTAGCAAGCAGGGTCTCTACAGCTTGAAGGGCTATACCAAAGAGAACAACTCTTCTTTGTAGAATGGAGGGAGGTCTGTGAATACGTAGTAGGTTGCGAAAGATGGACATAAAAGATCAATTGAACGAGAAGAAGATGGCCGAAGACAGAATTAATGATAATAAACTGTTTCGAGAGCTAGAGAGTATGACGTCTGTTCCCCATCCCACCCTCGACTACGGAGCGACATACACTGCTGTCAAGACCCTCACTTCTCCCCATGCAGCCAGGACGTTCATAACAGGTGTGAGGCATTGAAAGTAAGGGATTGAGATATGGAGTCTCCTATTTTCAAGAAATGCGACTTGTGTGCTCATGAGCAATACGGGTATCAAGAAAGCAGTTGACTTTACCGTAATTTGCAATATATTACAGTACAATTCTCTAGTAATCTATCTGCAATCACTGTTTGGTACAGTACTGTAAATACGGGAGTTAATGCCAATATGGAGCAAGGATGGCAATTTACGCTTAAATTTACGACATACCTTAGTACAGGAGCTGCCGTGACTTCAACGTCAACAGTATAACAACAAGCAAGAGAGTATCCAAACATAAAGTATTGGCCTTCCATTCCCAGCTTTGAATTGTGCTTTTGTATAGACTCCTGTATGATTATATGTTGAGATTGAAATTGTTTGCTGTCTCTGTAGTATCTGAAATCTTGTCTTGCTTGATTACCTGCAGTGTTGACCTCCTTTTAGTCCGCTTTTTTCTGCCTAGTCCGACCCATATTCACTTCTCAAGACTCAACCACCTCCACTCTACTATACAACCTTCCAACACCTCTACCCTTCGGCATATGGATCATCTATCCGCCGGCTCGTCGTCGAAGATCGATGAAAGAGTAGGCTAGTCAAGACCGACCATATCAAGTGAGTTCTACCAAGCTGATACCATGCCATCACCAACTTTGACCATCCAACTCCCCACACCCGAACCATAGCTGACAACGCCCACCATGGCACCCAGTCAGGAACCATCACGCCGTCAGAAGACCACGACCTCTGGCCCATCTGTACCAATCTCTGTCACGTCCCAAGTTGAGAGTGTTGAACCTGGTGACGACACCAGCTCACGTTCTTCGAACGCGGCACCCCTTGCACCATTCAGGAACTTGCTCTATGTGCCACCCGATCTCACCGTCGAAAGCTTTGTTCCTCCTCGATCAAACCACGGCTTGATTTTCGGAGCAGCTTCCAACTTGACCACAGCTTTTGGCTCTGTCGGAGCTCCAAGCTCACCCGCAACCTCAAGGTAAGAACAGAGCTTGAGCCGTAAAGTCAACATATTTTTTGACAAAGCTAGCAGCGCGAAGGCCAATCCAAGCAGCAAAGTACTACGCTCTAAGAGACCATTTGCCAACTTACTCGCGTGCCCTGCTCCAAAGCCTTTCCGTCAACCGAAGCTAGCCCTTTCACCAGCTTTCCAGCCAAAGCTCAAGTCCAGCATATCCCCTCCAGCACTGAGTCCAACTATCACAGGGGCTCTCGATCCATTTCCAACTCGATTGTCGAGTCTACGTGCCACCAACGCGCCAAATTGCATCGCGTCCGGTTCTGTCGTCAGCCCTGCAGAGACCCTTGAAGTTGGTACCACTCATAGTGCTTGCCTTGTTCGGTTCTCTAAAGCCAAGCCAATCACCCTAGGTAGGGTCGCTGCAACCCCCGACTCCTCCGGAATTCCACAAGGCGCTAGCTTTGTCGATCGTGGACAAGCCCAGCTTGACAACGTCAACAACGGATTCTTCTCTGGAAGTGCAAAAGCCATTCTTGATTACCAGCGCGATACTAGGTACATTGGAGTTGATCCCCAGCAACCCGCACCCGAGACGCCCAATACGGTGCCCAAGGAAGTACCCGGTAAACGCACCTATTTCAACAAGTGCAACGAGTGTGAGACGAGCCCAGGAGCTTACACGGAGTGCGAACATATCGACAACGAACCCTTCGACACCACTGTGAACGTAGCGCGCGTTGGTCAACGCATCAAGCCTGCTTACGCCAATAATAAAAAACATAGATTCGACCTCACCCTTAATTTGATCAACTTGTACTCCGAACACAATAATTTGGACGTTGACAGAATGATCAATTCACGCAACATATGCGCGCTTTTGACCGAAAATGTGGACAAACATGCTTCTAAGTATCTGTAGGTTTGCCCCCGTCGACAGCTCCTACACTCTCAGCACTATTTCCTCCGACCTCCCAGTCCTTGTACCATTTTCATCATCCCTCCACCATTTCAACTCGCTTCTGTTCTTGTGGTTACTCTAAAACTGACAACCACTCAGGGTGCACACCCTTCACGGCACTCTTCTTGGCTATAGCGACGGCTTCAGCCTCCGCGATGCCCGCCGCATCGCTGCACTTACTGGCATAATTTGGCGCGAAACGAATCGAGACTTGGTCAAAGGAGGTGATGGTCTTGTTCCCCATGAATATGGGGGAATGGTCCACACAGTTCAGCTCACTACTAACATGGATATTGGCAATCTACGTCAGATAGTGCTTGACATGGATGATTTGTGGGTTGCTGCACATTATATCAAGGAGCGTATTGTGGTAAGTGCTATGGTTGAACGGGACCTTAAACCCCAAGTGGAGAAGGAGGTGACTGCTCCGGCGGATACTGCCAAGACCGAAGCTACACAAACCGCAACTACTCAAGGCGAAGCAGATGACACCGCTGTTGCTAATGGAAGTGGCCCTACCACCAATGAAGAAACCAGCCCACCCGACGACAACACTACAAACGACGATACCGCAGCTCCGACCGACGACGCCACCCCGGGTTCCCCAAAATCTTGGCACACCGCTTCCACCGTGGAGTTAGTGCTGACCCCTAGCATGCGCGCCGAACTTGAGTACGCGAATCGGTTTGCACGTCCAACTGGGCTGGTCTCACATGATCGCGAGCCGATGAAAATTCAGATCTTGAAGTGGAAAGCCGAGGGCATGGCGGCGGTGTTGAAGAAGGACTTGAAGGACTTCAAGATGCCTGGCAATGGCTATTGAGGTAGAGTTGTTAGGTCTGTGCTGGGAGTTTTCGCTCACGAGCGTGGCTTTCTATGGGGACAAGACTTCTTTTGCACATTTTTTTCGCAGTTCTTTCTTCTTTCTTCTTTCCTCGCGAATCGCTGGCTTCAAGGGGTAGTGTAGTAGTGTACTAGGGATTAGAACAAGTTCTAATGGCGGTTGTGGTAATGGTATGTTGTTTCAGCAAGCATAGTGTGGTCTTTGATGGAGGATAGCTGGCTCCGACACGTCTTTGACATGTCTTCGTTCTCAGGGCATCTAGCCGGCGGCGTTTTCCATAGCGAAGATACCCCCAGCGATCAGATGAAGTAGCTCAAGCTTAGGTTTCGATATTCGGACTAAGTTTTACATGGAAACTCCACCCAAATGCGCCGTTGTGAGAACCCTCAATGTAACCCAAATAGCCCAAACACCCCTCCTATCCCCTCAACCCATCACAGCCCCCCCTTCACCCTCCCGCACCAACCGCACCCCCCACCCCTCCAACCGCCCTCCTCCAAATCACACCCGCAACCGCCACCACCGCGACCACCGCCCCAACCCCCAAACCCACCCGCAACGCATCCACCCCTTCCCCCTCTTCCCCCTCCAACCGCGGCATCCCACCCCCCGGCGCCACCCCCACTTCCGCCACCCGCACAAACAGCTCCCCAATACTCTCCCACGTCGCACTCACATGCACCGGCTTGCCCATGCCGCGCTCCGCGCAAAACGCCTCGGGCTGCACCTCGCCGCGCTGGGTGGTCTTGTCGCGGTCCGCTTTCAGCGCGACGTAGATGCTGGGGATGGAGGCGAGGGCGGGGTGGGCGATTAGAAGCGCGGGGATGTGTGAGAAGGAGTCCGGGTCCGAGGAGTCGTAGGTGTGCAGGAGGACGTCGCAGGCGTCGAGTTTGGCAGGGTTGTCGAGGATGGCGGGTTCGAGCTCGCCGAGCTCTTCGAGGATGAGCGTGCATTGCTTGCCCCCTGGGAGCTCGACGCTGTTGACCGCGGTGCGCGGTTTGATGGTCGGGTGGTAGGTTGGCGAAAAGGGGCGGGCGAGGAAGGCGTCGAGGAGGGCGGATTTGCCGGCGCCAGGGCTGCCAAGGATGTAGGCGAGGAAGACGGTGCGTTCGACGCGGGCGGGATGGCGGCCGGGGCGGCGCTTGCGGGGTTTTGTGAATTTGAGGGCGGAGGTGGTGGAGGGCGGGTTGGAGGCGGGGGATTCGAAGCCGAGGTAGGCGAGGTAGGCGAGGGTGGTTTTGGGGGAGGTGAAGGTGGTCATGCTCCACTGGGCCAGCCAGCCTTGCAGGGTGATGTGGCCGACCTCGTTACGGACGGTGGAGCTGGGGAAAGCGGAGTCGAGCCAGGAGGCGGGCAGGCCGGGGGTTGGGGCAAAGAGGGCGGAGAGCTCGGAGGGATTGAGGCCGCCGTCGTTGTCCGCGTCGGAGAGGAGGAATAGGTCAACGAAGAAGCGGTAGCCGGCGGGGGAGAGCTCGGCGGAAGAGTAAGGGGGAACGTCGAATTTGGGGTGGAGGAAGGAGTCGCGGAGGGAGAGGGAGTCTGTGTAGTGGAAGGCGCGGAGAATGATCCAGACGGTTTCATGGCGGCCTTTTTCCGCGAATATTTTGTTGAGGAGGATGAAGCCAGGTTGGGAGATGCCTTTGCCGGTTACAGAGGAAGGGGAGCATTTGCCAATGGCTTGTTTGATGTTTTCGAGGTCGCCGTCTCCAAGAGGTTTGCCAAAGCATTTGGTTTGGAGGTCTTGCATTTCTTTGTCACTCAGGTAGCCATCGTGGTCTCGGTCAGATAGGTAGAAGATTCTTTGCAGCGCTGTGATACAAGCGGGCTTCAAATTAGACTCCTTCGAGTCGAATAGAGGTGCTATGGGATCTGTGACTGCCTTCTGACATAGGAAAAAGACTTCGTTGATGTTGTGATGCTCCCTTGCGCTTGTGCGTATGCAAGAGTCGATCTCCTTGAACTCGGCCATCACTGGAAGCATCTCATCCTCCACTACTTGCTCTGTATTCCCACTAGCTGCGAGATCTGACTTGTTCGCACACAGAACAACTGGAACATTGACCCCCAAAGACCTGAAGTGCGGGAGCCAGAAGAGCCCCACTCGCTCATAGCTGTAATGATCCGAATATACTAACAGAATGATATTTGATTTCCTAAGTTCTTTGTTCAGGTTCATCCGCTCCTGTGGCAATGCCGATGTGTCGACGATGGTAGTGGTGACATTTTCCGGTGTCCCGATACTTGGAGGGATCGTAATTTGAGGGAGGGTTGGCTGAATCGTGGTGGTGACGAAGACATCTTTAACCAGAGATGCAATGATGGAGCTCTTCCCTACTTCAGCATCTCCGCATACGCATATGCGTACTGTTTTCGAGGTTAGCACATCTTCTGTGGTACTTAGACTTCTGTTCGGTTTACCCGTAGCCATTCTACGTAAGCATAACCAGTCCAGAGAGAAGTAATCAGAGCAGCTTATGCTCCACGTAAGGCAAATAATTCATCACGATCCACATCATAGCTAAGAGGGTCAAGCAGCAGGAACATCTCTGATACGATAGACGACAGACGAACGATGTTGACAAAAGGACTCGTATCAAATGCCCTAGCCAAAAGCAGCCTAACATGCCCAAAACCCGGGGAGCGGGTACCCCGGCGTGCCCGGGAGCGCCAAGCACAAGCGTGCCCGACTAGCTGGAATGCTCCACAAAACACGTGGAGGTCCAGGGGACTGCAGGGCGGAAGTCGAGTCCCCAGTACGAACTGCGTGATTGGCGCACAACTAAAACCTATTCTCTACTGTCGTGTGATGGGACGACATCTACCGGGTTTTTGTTGAGTACAGCACGTTTTAGGTACCTGCGTCCTGCAGGGCCTTGTGCCAAACGCTGTTATGTTGTGAGCTTAGGACACCCACTAGAATACTATAATAGACCAATCACGTTTCGGCCGCTGATAACAGATATACAGCGTCCTCCCTCCACCACCACGTTATCCTATTCAGAATGCATCCACTATCCTCGCCGCCGGAGGTATGGCCGTTCCGATCAACGAGCTTCACAATGTTATCAGCCATCCGGCTGGCCCTGAATACCAACTTTCTGTTGGTGAAGGTATATACGCAATCTCCTGTCCAAAACCAATCCTTCTACTGACGGTATCTCTTAGGAACCTACGTCTTACGGGATAGTATCCACCTTGCGACCCCTCCACCGCATCCTTCAGAGGCACCGAGTACCAACTTGAACCCTCTGGCAACAACTCCAGCCCCACCCACTACAGGAGTAAAGCTCTCGCTCGCCATACTCAGCCCGCAAAAAGTAACTCCACAACTGTACAAAGTCAACACCTCTACCAGCATGAGATCAAATCTAGCCACCGATAGTATCGAGGAGAGTGAGAAAGAGTCTAGGACTTCTAACGATACGGGTAGTGATGGGGCTGGGCCTCAACCATACTCCACATCTCAAGGGAGAGCCCCAGCGTTCGGCGAAGACAACTCGTTACTGGCCCCATTAGGTGGGAAGGAAAACTTGAAAAGGAGGAAACCAAAGACAAGCCTTGTAAAGAGCAACTCTTCATACATCTCGAGGGTAATTCCTCACGACTCGATGAGTAAACGCGTACAAGAACATAACCCTGAGGGCCTCTATGTGTTTGCGAACATCGATAGGGCATTCCAATGGCTAGATTTTTCTTCGACAACATTCTCCAAGGTAGCTTTCATTATCGCTGACCTCGTTGTAGAAAGCTAATCCCACCTAGGCCGAGCACGTTGTGAAGATTTTATTCGCCAAAGCACATGTTCTATGCCATGATATAAACATGTTTACCAAAAGTCCCAGCCATCTCGATGTCATCATGGGAACATCGTCTGGGGACATCATGTGGTTCGAGGCTCTTACGCAAAAATACAATCGCATCAACAAGAACGTGCGTAGTGTCGTCCAGCATTTCAGCGTGTAGCTGATCAAGTGTAGAATGTCATTAGCACATCCCCAATATCTCAAATTCGATGGTTACCTGGTTCGGAGAATCTGTTTTTAGCAGCTCACCTAGATGGTACTCTCATCGTGTATGACAAGGAGCGCGACGATGCTCTCTTTATCCCGGAAGATGATGCTCCTCGGGTTAACGAGAGCGATGGGTTCGACATGGATCATCAGCCTCTACATATACACAAGTCTGTGAATTCGAAAAACCAGAAAACCAATCCCGTCTCGTCGTGGAAGATTTCTAATCACCAGATAAACGACTTTGCCTTCTCGCCAGATAGTCGACATCTTGCTGTTGTCTCCGAAGATGGCTCTTTGAGAATCATAAATTACTTGAAAGAACAGTCAGTCGAACAGCCTAGAAGATTAATCACTAGTCAATTACTGAAACTAAGATATCAGACTTACGGACCTTTATTCGAGCTATTACGGCGGTTTCATGTGCGTGTGCTGGTCACCGGATGGCAAATACGTCTTGACAGGGGGCCAAGACGATCTTGTGTCAATATGGTCGCTAGCTGAACGTCGTATCGTTGCTCGTTGTCCTGGTCACCATTCATGGGTTACAGCAGTTGCCTTTGATCCGTGGAGATGCGACGACCGAAATTACCGTTTTGGAAGTGTCGGTGAGGACCGAAGGCTGCTCCTCTGGGATTTCAACGTGGGCATGTTGCATCGTCCCAAAGCGGTATGCGCCATCTTGACTTTCCTTCGCTATCACGAAAGAAGTTTTACACATACTAACACGTCAAGGTGTCTTTCCGACAGAGGGGGAGCATTTCTTCTCATGCTGCTTTGCCTTGGAATCGTACGGAAAGCCAAGCCACGTTACGACTCCGCTCTAATTCCAACCTAACTTCCAACAGCTTGGACGGAGATGATTTGATTGAACACCCCGTCGAGTCGCGGATTCGGACTGCGGAATTACCACCTGTTATGGTGAGCTTTCCAATCCTCCGGGGAGAGGTGATGAAGACTAATCCGAGCTTCCACAAGTCCAAAATCGTGGATGACGATCCGATGAGCTGGCTTGGGTTCGAAGAGGATTGCATCATCACTGCCTGTGCCCACGGCCATGTACGGAGATGGGACAGGCCCCAGGAGGGCGTGAACAGCAGCCAAATAGATCTCTCTGGAACGACACACCATCTGTAAAGATGAATATACATGTACTAATGCCTCATGCCCTCGGAAAGTGCCAAATCCTACGTCGAACTGGTCTTCAATGTATCGTCAGGGATCGATCTATTCCTGATCTTCAACTATATAACCATTTACAAGAGAACAAACCACCTTACTATTTCGTGAAATAGATTCTTCTATTTTGTTTCACTTACCGCAGATCATTACCGACGAAGACTTGTTTCTCCTTGACGTTTGATTCTGCAAAGGTTTGGAAATAAGGTACATATCTACCCGAGCGCCCCTGGAAAAAGATAACCGAGGGCACATGCCTAGTTTTTGCGACAATCATCTTCCCCTTGGCTCCGCTCGTTGTTTGGATCTCGTTCCAACCTGTTACCGCATTCGTTGTTCTTACCCTGTCAATCCGATAGACAAGTGGCACCATGGGCGTTGCGCGCAACTCGGACGAGATTCCGCAACCGGAAGTGACGTCCCTCATCATACCATGGCTTTCTTTGAGGTTTTTCTCAACGCTCGCGCACCTTCAGCCATCCATCAACTTTGTATGATAGCTTGAACCTCGACTATCTTTGACTTTTTATCTTTCTTTGCCTCGCTATTCTACTCTATGCTTACAGCTTGGCTACGTTAGTATCTATCTACTAAAATTTGTTGAGTTGCAACAAAACGTTGCAGGGATTCACTGTCGGTACCGGGGCGGGAAGGTTTGCCGACTTTTTGGCGCGTCAGAGCGGATACCTATCAAACGTTGTGACCCAAGCATCTCGGAGCAAAGAATTTTCTGAGTTGATCCTAATTATATTATCTACCACCTGTCAACTTTCACCGTCTCTCTATCCTGGGATGAGCACGCACGGTGAACACCTTGCAATCTATGGCATCCAAGATCTTTGGTAGCAGCAGCAGAGACACTAGCAGTGTCAGACACTTTGAGATCAGGTAGACTCATCTTTCTTCCGTCAGATACTTGCGCCCTTGGATACAGTACAGCAAATCGCTAAGCCGTCTTCGTACACCTCCAGACTTGACTCTAGCAATCTTATCCTTCGAGGGTCCGAGCATGAATCGTCAAGTGTCATCCTCAAGGGCACGCTTGTCCTCTGCCTGTCGGATTCGATTCGGATCCAGAGTATACGGATGCGCTTCACCGGCGAGAAAAGAATATGGTAGATAACACTTCTATCCTGTCCTTCTGGGCCTGGCTTAATGGATGGCAGTTGGTATGAACCAAACCGAAGCTACCCCGTCAAACTGGAAGAAGAATTCATCCGACACAATTGGGAGTTCATGAATCCTGGGAAACGGATCGGGGAGACTGTTCCAGCTGGCAATTACGAGTGGCCCTTTGAGTTGATCTTGCCCGGCAACACACCAGAAAGCATTGAAGGTTTACCGGAGAGCTGGGTCATATATAGGATGAAGGCAAAGATTGAAAGAGGTCTACTTCAACATAACGCAGCAGCTAGACGCCATGTTCGACTCATCAGAACACTCGATCCCAGTTCCTTGGAGCTCGCTCACGAGATGGTATGTCCTCTCGGGCAAGACCTTGGCTAGAAGCTGACCGACCTTAGTCTGTCGAGAATGTATGGACAAATAAACTTGATTATTCAATCAGTACACCGACCAAAGGCGTGATATTTGGCACTACCGTCAGGGTCGACTTCAAACTGATTCCACTACTAAAGGGACTGAGGATTGGAAAGATCAAGACAGTACTTAATGAGACGCGGGAGTTGAACGCTGATGCTGCCGCACCAGGATACCATCAACGTCGCAGAAACTCTCACGCCGTCGTGGAAGATGTTTGGACGCTCCCCGAAGATGCAGAATCTGAGGACATAGAAGGGGCAGAGGGGTATCTTTTCTCAAGATCTCTAGCATTACCGAAAACCCTACGACAATGTATTCAGACCGTCGATTGCATGGGGATCAAGACTAGGCACTCTTTGATGCTCAATATCCAGATGCACAACCCAGATTCGCATGTCTCAGAGGTAAACCTTCTTTACTTGGTATGTGTCCCTCAAGAAGCTAAAGAATGATAGCTGCATGCCACCCTACCCCTCATGATTTATCTTTCGCCTAGTATGCCACTTGATGAGAATAACAACTTGATCAACCAAAACTCTCTAGCCATCACCGCGGAATCGCTTACTAGCGCACCGCCCATGTACGGAGAACACCAGTTCGACCAGTTGTACAACGATGTCGATGCGAGCGGTTACTTGACACCTGCCGGTAGAGCCAGTGGAATTGCTACGCCTTACCACTCGCAAAGCGCCAACACATCGACCGACAACCTTGCGTCAATGGATAGGTTGGCTTCTAGCGACTTTGCCCCGAATGTTTTGCAGCATCGTCTGAGTAATCTCGAAAATGCTGGCGCAAATCGATCTGTGAGAGACAGATCGCATGCCTTAACATCTGAAGATGAAACACCCGAGCACCAATCCCCGGAAGCTGGGAGAGGAGAGGATGCAACCCAAAGCCAGTCGCCTGGAAGAGGCTACTTTGACAACCCCGCAGGTAGTACCAGTCGGCGTCGTCACTGTGATCCTATATCGCGGCGAATTTCGGAAGAAGACCCATGGGCTGCCGCCCCCCAACATATCGAGTTCAGCTCTAAAGAGATGTCCAAGGTTCCAAGTTATTCAACTGCATTGCAGTCCCGGGCTACTTCAATGAATGACACTTTGCCAAACTATCAAGCCGCCGTAAACACACCTATTCCATCGCCCCCATTGCCACGCGCCCCAAGTCGGGTGCATATCCCCGATACCAGGACCCCGGAGGGCTTGCAGCGGACTCCATAAGGGACCTTTGATGCTGTGTGGCTGGGAAGAGTAAGGGCATTACGATTGTCTTGGTGCATTCATGGGCGGATTGAACGGTGTGCATGGAGGTGTCCGAAGCATATCACATGGGTACAGGAACTCAAAGCATGGAGCACTGCATTAACAGCACGGATGGGCGTATCGGCTCGGCGGTCTTTACGGAGTACGATTTCGGTCTTATGAGAAGCGATTCCCACTCTGCGTTTGGATTTCGTGTAGACTGTAGTATTAGAAGAACATCTCCCCAAGGAGGGTTGGAGTTAGATCATCATCTGCGCATTGCATGATAACCGAAACGAAACCTGTGCCGTTTTTTAGGATTTGCCGAGAGCCCCATCAAAATTGAGTGCTCCAAATAGTGCAGAATTCGAGTAGAATCAATTACACTGCACTTCGTACATGATCTGAATGTCATATAGAGCTTCACAGATGTCTCATACAGTGCTTTACACACGCTTATATACTACATATGAAGCACTAAATATACTACCTAGGCACTGAGTAGGTAACGTGCGAAGCGTGTATGAAGCACTGTATGAGACATCTATGAAGCTCTATATGACATTCAGATCATGTAAGAAGTGCAGTGTAATTGATTCTACTGATTTCTACGAATTCTGCACTATTTGGAGCACTCAATTTTGATGAGGCTCTCGGCAAATCCTAAAAAACCGGCACAGGTTTCGCAATCAACGATAGTGGCTTCTGGAGGTTGACCATCGTATTCAAGAGATCACTACGAAGTTCCTTACCTGTAATTGATAAAGCGGTTCAACAACCAACAATAGGAAATGACTTCAAGATTACCAGACCGAACGGCGGGCGGTTCAATATCTGATGATGAAGCTGTCCCAGACAACGATCTCAGTAATGTGAAGGCTCCATTGTAACTAACATAAGGTGACCGATAGCTTACTGACAATTGCTAGACTTCTCGTCTGCTCCTTGAGCGACTCCAAGCCTACAAACACGCGTGTGGTTACCTGGAGAATTACATCTCTGCTACCGAGAAGGTAGAAAAGGCTCATGCCAAAGAATATGAGAAGGTCTTGAAGGTACTCCGAGGCTTGCCACAAACCCTGGACTATTGATAACCAATACATTTTGTAGACCGTGTCCGATCCTCTGAAAGAAGGGCATCACTTTGACCAGAGCTTGGGTGGAATTGCAGGCCTATTTGAGAACATTCGCTCTAACACACATGTCAGTCGAGCTCTTGCGATCGCTACTCTGGTACTAAACGATACACAGGGTATTGCAAACTCTCATCTCGAGACGGAGAAAGCTCTCAAGGGTTCTGTGTTACCGATCCTGGAGCGCCTACATGCGGAGATCAAGAACAAAGACAAAGAGTTGTCTAAGGGTGCTCTCAAAGGAGCGAAGAATGTTGAGTCGGTTAGAAATGAGACTCAAAAATATATCGAGATGCTGGGTCAACACACAGCCGCTTTTTCTTCCTCGGGTGGGAAACCTGAATCATCTGAGGATCCCTATGTTATCCAACGTCGTGTCAACCACCGCCTGAACAAACAAGTGCTCGAAGAAAACAACTCTCGTGAAGACCTTCTAGCGGTACAGAATTCCTTCCAGCAGTTCGAGGGCCATGTCATCCAGACCATACAGCAAGCCATGTCTGCGTTCCTGCAGTATGTTGGTGGACAGGCAGAACGTCAGAAGGCGATGTACGCGGACATGGTCTCGACAGCACAGCGGATTCCCCCGGACTTTGAATTCAAAGGCTTGGTCAAACGCAACGGTGGTCTGCTAGTCGATCCTTCTACCTCAAAGCGAACAGTATCGAATATTTCCTTCCCCAACCAGGATCATTCTGCTACCAAACCCCTCATTGCTGGTCTGCTTGAACGCAAGACCAAGGGACTCGGGAGTATCAAGGGCTTTAATACTGGTTACTACGCAGTAACACCCAGCAAATATCTCCATGAATTCCAAGATGATGACGACTACCGCAAGGATCCAACGCCGGAGATGTCGCTTTACCTTCCTAATTGCATCATTGGTGCCGTCAATGGCGACTTATTCAATATTAAGGGCAAAGACGTCTCCAAGGGAAAGGTCGGCAGCGCCCTTGCCACTAGCCATGAGTTTACATTCAAGGCTCGCTCGCCCGCCGAAGCTAAAAGCTGGTGGGAGGTGATCCGTGAGGCAGTTGGTGCTGACAACGTCACCGATCACATGGCATCATCATCATCGCCCTCAAGTCCAGTGGAGAGCAGGAACGTATCAGGACAGCACCCTCCGCAGTACACTGAGAGGAACGTCGCACCGGTGCAGACTCAAGGTCTCCCTCAAGGGCAGGGACAGCCCAGTGCAGGGGCAGTATCGCATTCAGCGGGCGGGTTACATAGTACTGGTGCAGGAGTGAGCCCGGCAACAGGAGCACCGGCGGGTACGTCGGGACTCGAGAAGGCGCCTGGTCAGTACTAGGTTATGAAAACATGGAGTCATGAAGACATGAAGACATTAGGTAGGAACATGTTGGCGTAATAATGGGGAGTTCTCTATTTAGAGAATCGGAAGAGCAGAATCGTGATGCGCTAATCGCGGTATACCAAATTGATGATTCTGTACATACATAGCAGAATATATACCCCCTGATGAGTGAGCAAAAAGGGGATTGATCGGGCCAAAAAAGCAAACCCCTGTCTCCCACTCAGGTTTAGCGCGGGAAGACGGAATCTCATTCGAGAACCTCCACTACTGAACTGCGAGTACTACCACCACTCACACTAGCAATACTGCATACTTAGGCGGGGATGCGCATTCGATGTCATGCTTCTCTTCTGTGATACTTGAGTGCGCTTTATATTATTTATTACAATGAATCTCTTCGGCGTTCGGGGACCAGGATTCTGATGCTACTTCTACAATCTTCTATTCTGGACCCACCGGAGAGGCTTTGGTGTGACCCAAGCCCACAAGCGATTCACTTCAGCCTCTGAATCAAACAATCCCCATGCAGGTACGGGCCAACACCTTTGAGACTTCTTTTGTAGAGCACTGTGCCCGACTCTCAGCACGCACCGCTACCCTTATTACTTTTTGCCCAGGATTGTCTCGTTGCCCTCCCCGTCTTTGTCGTCTCCAGCATTGTCGCTGCCCACCACAACCATTCTGGTGCTGAAGAAGACTCACAAGCTTACACGGAAGGTTTTTTACAGACTTCATCGAGAAATCACGAATTCAGCGGAGGGTATGCGGCGAAACGGGGGCACGTGCCTCAATTATCTATAAGTGACGACAATCACCACGTAACAGAAGCAATTGGGAACATGTACGACGATTATGACTATGGGAAACACGAACTGAGGCCTTTGAGCTTCACTGCGTCGTCTCAGCCCGGTCCCTCTCCGCAAACTGCCCAGCCACCTCGAGCGGCCCTCTCACAATCTTACAAAGCTCGGAATCCTTTAGCGCAGACTATGTCCAGGGAACGCTTACCTGAACACGTCAACGGACAAGGCGCGCCCATGGGAGGAAGGAGTAATTCGTCTGACCGCGACAATGGGCCACTCTCACCCACACGCTCTGTCCACCTTTCCAATTCCGAGACGGCAAACTCTCACTTTCCTTTAAACGACCTTGACTACGAGTCAAATCCAGCAGCTGTCGCGCAAGAGCTAAGTAATCTACAAGCGTTGCGCAGGATGTCGATGGACGTGAACGCTGCAGGCGATCCAGATCTGCCATCGTTCAGCTCGAATTTCGGTATACCCAGCGCTGCACCTACAGGGGCTGTGGATGAAGATGACAGCTCCCGGCTATTCTGGGTACCTGCACGAATACACCCCGAGCTTGCACCTACAGAGTTCAAGACCTTCCTCGACAGTAAGGTCAACTCAATCAAGCGAAGATCAGGCGAAATGTCTCTCTCACCTGGTGGCCTACAACGTGAAGGATCTGGTGGAGGACTGAGGAGGAAGAAATCTATGCTATCAAGGCAGATTGACAACTCAGGCGGAAGAGCCGCGGAAGGGTATCAAGATGGGGCGGAGCGACTAGATCGCAAGAGATCCTCATCTGGTGTTGATTCCTTGAACTCCGGAATGTCGAATCTGCAGGACCTGGAGGTTCTTGTGAACAACTCTGAAAGTGTTATGCAACGATTGAGCATAGATACACAGTTGACTGGTATAGGTGGAGAGGTTCCACCAGGTGACGACGTACCGATTCTACCAGTTGCGCCGACGGGAAACTCGCTACGCAGGTCAACACGCACCACGTATCGACGTGGCAGTGTTCGCAAACAGGACCGAGTTCCTTTCTCCAAACGTGTCGGTAGATCGACTGAGGATGGTGAAGATTCGCCGTTGTCATCACCCATAACCCCCGCGGGTGAGGCGCTTAGTCTGTCGAGAATACAGACAGAACCGCTACCCACGACTGAGAAGATTACGAAAAATTTCTCAAGACCCGAGAGACTCAACAGACGCACGCCGCAACAGGGATCATCTTCTACAGCATTGTTCGACGAAAACGCGACGCCGCAATCAGCGGTAGAGCCGCGAGAAAGGCCCGTCACGGCAGCTCCACCTAAGCATTTTGTATCACAGATCGCTTCCAATGGTCGATCTAGCATTTCACCTGAAAATTTGGGAGTTCCAAAGATTGTTGAGACACCTCCGCCCCCTGATGAAGCGAGGCATAGATCCAAGCAAAGCTCCCTTCCAGAGCGAAAATCATCGCACGACGCACCTCCTTCTCTTCCTCCCCAAGGGCCGTTGCCAATGGGCCCACCTTCAGCTCAAAGGCCAAGAATACCAGCACAGAATCGGCAAAATCAGGGCGAAAAAGGCAACCAGACACTGAAAGACATGGCAGCACATCCTTCTCCTTTGCCTGGTAACAGCACTCGAACGGATAGCTTGTCGTTTATACCTACTTTGACGGAAGATAGGAAGGCTGATGTCAAGAAGACGAAGGACAAGAAAGACAAAGATAGTGCTGATGGCTCAAGGAAATCAAGCTGGAGCTGGGGCTCAATATTAGGTAGCGAGGAAAAGGAGAAAGAGAGAAAGAAGGAGGAAGAGGCTAAGAAGTCCAAATTGAAGCTGACGAAGCCGATCGACAAGTCCCACGACGGCACCAGGCTGGACTTGTTGCAAACCGCAATGGAAGGTAACCGGGGCCGTGAGAGCGTCGTGCTTGACCGTGGGGACCTTAAGCTCGAAGAAGAACGGAAGAAGGAGAGTAGTAGAAAATCGTCTGGTAGCGATACTAAAAAAGAGAAGGATTCTGGCCTTTTTTCGTCCTTGTTTGGGGGTGGTAAGAAGAAAGGCGAACGCGAATCGGTTGGCAAGAAGCATTTTTCCCGCAATTTGTCGCCAGAACCACCACAACGCATACTCAAGCCTGACATTGATTACAACTGGACTCGGTTCTCGATCCTTGAAGAGAGAGCTATATACCGAATGGCGCATATCAAGCTCGCCAACCCCCGTCGCGCACTGCACTCCCAAGTTCTACTCAGCAACTTCATGTACTCGTATCTTGCCAAGGTCCAGCAGATGCACCCTCAGATCCAAATACCTCAGTCCGCAGCACAGAAGCACCAACAGGCTCAGCAGGCTCAGCAAGCCCAGCAGAGGAAAGCCGATCAACCAGAGGAGTACTACCAGTATCAGAAGTACCACGAGGTAAGTGATTACTTTACTACACATATATGGGCAATGCTTACCTTCACTAGCAACAACAGAAGCAACAGAACCAGGAAGAAGCGCAAGGGCATACACCCTCGCAGGCACACGCACAAGCTCCACTAAGGCAGCGTGCGTCGCTAGAGACCCTCGAAGATTCGCACTCCGCCCATAATCATCTAGATCATAATAGCATGCATCGTCCACAGTCTCGGGCAACGGAGCACTCTACACACAGCTTAGAAAATGGTAATGGACATCACAACTCACCGGGCGGCAGCAACCACCACCATCGTACGCAGCAATATACGGGCAACCCATCACACCAAGCCTCACCTTACCAATACCAACAATCACAGTTCGACGAACCGGGACGATCGGCAGATGATGACATGTGGTGAATAATCGGGATTTAAGATAATCACTAAAGTAATTTGGCACGCACGGACGGAGTTATAGCGATAGGTACGTGATCAGGCCTGCAGGCTTCCGTCGGTATGATGGAGAAGCTTCATTCTTCAAGCATGTAGCATTCAGCTACCATCTAGGTTCTTTTGCGTTCAGTCCAACGTGATGTATTTGGCGAGGCGAGGTGGGAGGCCGGACGTGGTTTTATTGGGCGAGTGGGACGCTTTGAGAGGAGTGACTGGATAACGAGAAGAGCTCTCGTTACTGTTTACTACTTCCGTTTTATGTACATTTATGAGATAGAACGACGTGGAGGGCTAGAGATGCCTAGATTCCATCTATGCTCGACCGTCTGAGCTTCGATAAATTGCTGCCGTACTTGTACGAGCGTCGTAGGGGAGGTGCGTAGAGAGCAGGCGAATCACCTCTCGCGCTAAAGCGTGCCACGCGGTCCTCTCTTCTTTTCACTCATCTCAAACGCTCCCTCCCCCATCACCGCACCTCTACATCCCCACTTTATTATCCTCCATGTATTCCAAATATTTTCAATGACCGGTATCATCATCGTTCAAAAACCCAGCCACGCTCTGCATCGAGTCCACAACGAGACCTGGCCCATCACAGAGCTCTTGATCTTGCCAGAAGCTGATTTGTGTCGATGTCGACCCTGGAAAGGCAGGCCTTCCCAACAAAGCCCACCGAGCTTACCAAGATGATCGTTCGAGCGAATTAGAATGGCCCCGCAGCGAGGGCTGAGTGATTTAATCGTACTATCAGCCGACAAAACACTATCTAGATATCTACCTTTGGCCTTTGTCCACGCGGATAAACAAAAACAGAGGATTGGCTTTCATAGTCGTCACTCGGGAAAAAATTTGTTTCTTACATTTTTCGGTTAGCTACGCATTCAGATATGCTTCAAAACACGCTTCCAAAAACATGCCTCATGCGACGCGGCCGTAACACGCGTCATTCGTTCCATGGGCCTTTGCTCCTCTCCTCCATAGCACACGAAGACTTTGATTTGCCGGCTCATTCAACTGGGCCCGGAAGGCTTGTACATACACATGTCCAAAGCATGCCTTGGTCATCAACTTTTATCTTGGAACGCAGTCAACCCTGGACTAATCATGTCCGCTCAAAGGGCAAAAGGGTGAGTCTACAAAAAACACATGTAGAGGATAATGATGGTATCGTAAGCGTGTGTCTGGCTGCCCCTAAGCCCGGCCGGCCAATTATGATAGCTCCCTGCATGTCCTTGTCGCCACCACCGGGCCCAGGAAAAAAACCCCTGCCAAGAGGCAGCTTTGGGAGTTCTGGTTATCTACATAGCTAAATGTAGGAGAGGATGGGAGGGCAAAAAAGTTCTTAGAAGCATAGAGTCAGATGTAGGAGAGAATAATACCTCGGAATGGGAGGGGGGTTGGGGGGGGGAAAGGGGGCAACCAAATCTGAGGTCACCGCCCCTTAATCAGACTCCGAGCTTCTGACTAGCACCTCAACAAGTAACGTGCAAAGGTCAGACTAGGGACTTGATCATGTATCATACCGTTTTTGGGTATCGTAGCCTGATACTCGTCGATTTCGTATGTGCTGTGGTCACTCGGACTCCCAACGACAATCACCAGAGACCACTCGCCCAATGAAATTTTCATATGCATATATGAGGTAGAGACTGGCGGACTCGCAGCGCCTATGCTGCTGATGATGCTGTCGTGCCCCTTGATGCTTACAAAGCTCTATGCATGCCTTCGGCTCTTCATGGAATTCCTCGCCTTCTCTCCTCCTCTCCGAAATGGCACGACTTGCAGGCTTCCGTCCCCATTCTGTAGGATATCTTTAATCTTCTCCGTCCCTTCGAATCAGTTCGATTCTTTGCACTACTTTGATTTCTCTAGCCCGTAAAATGCGCGACCATACCCGCTCATGAACCCATTTAATTTTCTCCAATGTAATATCTTCCTTTTTTTTTTTGGTATTCCTGTCTCGATTGTCTATTTCTAGCGCCTCTATAACCAATTTGAATGGCATAAGGCTGCTGGGTGAAAACACCTGCAGCAGTTTTTATCTTTACCACATTTTGAAGTAATAGGATGTGGAGCGCTATCCGAGCCGAAGAAGAACTTTGGATTTCCAGAACTTACAGCATGTAGTAGAGTCGTCCTGTCAGCGAATGTCTTGGCCACAGGTTTGCAGTAATTCATTGGGTGTCCTGCCCAGCCGTCCATGATCAGGTGAAGGTGATGGGCTGATATGATGGCGGCCACGCGTTCTCCAAAGTTTCTTTATAGTCTCAATAGCCTCCGCGGCGGTAAGATGCTCGAGACAAATTTCTGAGGCGTGGAAAACTCCGAGAGAGAGTGGCTAAAATTGGCAGGAATTCTGATTCGGCATTCCAGATTGTCCCGTCACCCTTAGCAGGGCACTCGCCATGGAGATTGAGTACCATGTCTTCTTGTTCCATTTGGTTTTTAAAATTGGGTAGTAGGAAGCGTAGTCCACGATGCCTAACGAGCTGTTGGTCGTCACGCCAGCAGGATAGCTTTTCACTTTTGCTTCAATCATGGTTTCTACAGTCATGGACTCGTGCAAGTAAAGAGACATCAAAAAATCCACGTTGGGCTCTAATGCTTGGAGCTTGCTGCGATATTCCACAGCCAGTAGTAATGGGAGGGATCAGGTTAGGGGGGGGGTGGGGTGCATCTATCAATTTCTTCTCAATCAAGCATTCTGTCTCGGGAGATAGATGTAGAGTGGCGAGACACATCTTCAAGGAGTTGGTCATTGAGGCGACGTACCACACACACACACACAAGACGTAGACACAATTGACTCCTCCATCACGAACCGTAGGAGCGACCAGGCTCATATATATATCATGAGCGAATATCGGGTCAGTCTAGCGCAGTTCCGATACATCTAAAAAATTATGGAAAATCTGTATCGAAAAACCATGAATTAGTCAGAAAACTCTTTCGAGACATGCGGAAAACATTGCAAGTCCTCTTTTGTAATGGTAAGAGTGGGAAGGATAAAGGCGGCGCTATCGTCTTCTCTCTCGCTCAATGAACAAACGGCATGATTCTTTCAAAAGGCAAATCCCAGACTTCAGAAGGAGACTGACTGTTTCAAGAACTATCTATCCGTAAACATCTCTGCTTCGGTCAAAATGTTTCTCGTGTGTGTGAGAGTTATTTTTTACAAATGGTTATGCCAACTGCCCAGATTGTTGAGAAAAGGAACACATGAATGGTTTGTATGACGTTGTTACAGGAGGTTCCTCGAGGCATGTTGTACAACAACAACAACATCAGTAATGAATTTCTTTTAACTTCGTCTTGAAGTGAATCAGAAATTGTAGATTTCATGAAACAATCCTCAGCATATGTCGTCAATATCATGTATAACTAGCATATTTCAAATTTCTCATCTCATTGCCCCGTTTCGCGCTTAATATAAACAAGAATCAAAGACTCCTAACGACCGAGCACCTCAGCAATCCTTAACGCCTACCAAGCATCTGCAAAGCCCCCACGACCAACACCCAAATCACAACCCTGATCCCGCCCAGTTTCAAAGCACTAAATAATTCATCATCAGCTGCTATCCTCCTCTCCGCTTCTTCCCTCCTCCTATGAAGCACTCGCATAACCTCGCCCAACTCCGCAATCGTACTCGAGGCCTCGTCCTGATTCTGAAGATCAACGCGGATCTGATGTGTAAGCTGCTGCTTTGTGGTTCTCACGACTTCTTGAATGGAGGTGAGTTCTTGTCGTGCTTTGGAAATCGTTTCTTCTGTGAGGGCGAGCTGTTGGTTCCGGGTGTTTAGTCTTGCGTGGGCGGAGGCGAGGTGTTGTTGGAGGGTGGTGTAGGCTATTTCTTTGGCGGACAGTCGCTTTTTGGTGGTCTCAATTTCTGCTTGAGCGGAAGCAAGGGTATGTTGGAGAGTGGAGTTTTCTGTCTCCTTGATAGATAGGTGTCGTTGAGCAGCTTCGACTGTGGATTGTATGTCCGCGAACGATTTGCGAACTTTGGCGGTTATGTTGTAGGTTGATTCGAAGGATAGCTCGCAGTTGATGGCCCACCAAGGTTCGCCAGGTGGCGGGTT